>Ga0126371_10000266_pt1 | contig 41616 bp, 27 predicted proteins | sample PanSoiMetaPlot_4_FD_110145 | JGI IMG/M metagenome (GOLD analysis project Ga0126371, IMG submission 110145) | Tropical forest soil microbial communities from Panama - MetaG Plot_4 | ecosystem: Environmental > Terrestrial > Soil > Tropical forest > Bulk soil | place: Panama | collected 2016-02-17
CGTGAGAAGAAGCCATGTTTGGTGGGGCATTAGCACGCCTTCCCACCACCATGAAGACATCCAGGCTTCCGGAATGCGTCCATTCCTTCCAAGTCGTTGTAGCACAGCAGCACCCGGCAACAGGAACGGCACTGCTGGTACTACTTGACAAACGCACCTGCTCGAAACTAAAAGTAAGCATTCGTAACTTTCGAGAGTGGAGGCGCCCCTTTTGGGCGCGCCTCAAGCTAAGGAGCGTTCCGTCATGCCAACCGCGACCCTTCGCCCCCTCATCTTTGTTGTCCTCCTTCTCACTTTGTTCGCAAGTGTGACGCCCGCGAGTTGGGCGCAAAAAGACACTGGCACCATCGTCGGAAATGTGAAAGACCCGAGCGGTGCAGTTGTGCCCAATGCTACCGTAACCGTCACCGACGTGGAGCATGGTCAAACGCTTACCACGACGACCAACACGGACGGCGATTTCGTCGCCAGTCCGTTGCGAGTCGGTCGCTACACGGTGACCGTACAACAAGCTGGCTTCAAGAAGGCAGTTTCTGTGCCAGTGGACCTCGACGTCCAGCAACGGGTGGCGGTGAATGTCGTCTTGCAGGTTGGACAGATTTCTGAATCGGTGGTGGTCAGCAGTGCGACGCCTCTGCTCGAGTCGGAGACCTCGGAGCTTGGACAAGTCGTTGACAGTCAGCGCGTCGCCAATCTGCCTCTGAACGGACGCAACTTCGCCCAGTTGGCGTTGCTGACGGCAGGCACGGCGCCGAGTGAACCGGGCGCGCGCGACGAACAGAGCTATGGCTTCAGCGCGGGAGGTGCGCGATCGCTGCAGAATAACTTTTTGCTCGACGGCATTGACAACAACTCGAACCTCACTGACCTGCTGAATGAGACGAACTATGTCATCCAGCCTCCTGTGGATGCACTGGCCGAGTTCAAGGTTCAGACCAACGCTTACAGCGCTGAATTTGGCCGCGGAAACGGCGCGATCGTGAACGCCGTGATCAAATCGGGCACGAACGACCTCCACGGCAGCGCCTGGGGATTCCTGCGGAACAACGTCCTGGACGCGAGAAACTATTTTGATCCGGTCGGTAAGGGCGCTCCGCCTTATGAGCAATATCAGTTTGGAGGCACATTCGGTGGACCGGTTTACATTCCGGGCGTTTACAACGGCAGGAATCGAACTTTCTTTTTCGTCGATTACGAGGGGCTGCGCATCCACCAAGCAGACACTCAGACATTGCTTTTGCCGACTCCTGCGCAGATAAGCGGCGACTTTTCGAGCCTCCTCGATACCGGCACGGTCACGGGAAGGGATTGCAACGGCAACCCGACCTATCAAGGAGAGATCTTCGATACAAGACTGACACAAGCGAGTGGTGGCAGTCCGACCGGATTGTGTGGCATTCCGGTCGGCGGATATACAGCGGCCGGAATTCCCGCGAACATCATTCCTTCCGGCGCCGGCAATAGCAAAATTGATCCGCTTGCGGCTCGAATCCTCGGGCTGCTTCCGCCTGCGAATGTCAGTGGGAACTCCGCCTACAACTACGTCGCGAATCCAGTTGAGAACACGCACCGCGCCAACTTCGACATTCGCGTCGACCACAAATTCTCCGAAAGGGATAATTCCTTTTACCGATTCAGTTATGAAGACCAGCCACGCAATATACCTCCGCCGTTTCCTGGATCGCTGATCGACGGTGGTGGCTTCTTCAGCGGAGTCGAGGATAATTCTTATCGCAGCCTTGCTCTGAGTGAAAGCCACATGTTCCGTGCTTCGCTAGTCAACGAATTTCGGCTGGGCTACAACAGAATCAACTCACATCGGTATCAATTCAACTTCAACAAAGACGTATCGGGTACAGTCGGCTTTCCGGGTGTGCCTTTCACCAATATCAACGGCGGCTTGCCCCAATTGTCGTTTGGAGATGGAAGCGCACCCACGTTAGGCAGTCCTACCTTCTTACCATCGGTGGAAATCCAGAACACATACGTTCTGTCCGACAACGTGACTTGGGTAAAAGGCAAACACACTCTAAAGTTTGGAACTGAGATCCGCCGAGAGGAATTCACAATTTTCCAGCCGGCGTCACCGCGTGGCAACGAGGATTTTGGAACTTCGATGTCAGATAACCCGGCGAATCCAGGAACCGGTGGCGTGGCGTTAGCATCGTTCCTCCTCGGATTAAGCGATGGAGGATCAATCAACAATCTGCATAACGTGGATTACTTCCGTCCCCTCTATTCGTTCTATGGACAGGATGATTGGAAAGTGACTCCGAGGCTAACTTTGAATCTTGGACTACGGTATGAACTGTTCACCACGGTAAAGGAGCGGCACAACGAACAAGGAACCTTTGATCTCCAGGACCCGACCAACCCAACGATTATCGTTCCGAAGGGTCAAAGCATGCAGTTGACTCCGACGTTGGCTTCCCAGATCACGGTGTCGCCGACGGGCAGCCGTGGATTGATTCCCGTCGATAAGAACAATTTTGCGCCTCGAGTCGGTTTCGCATACCAATTCAATCCAAATACAGTAGTCCGCGGCGGCTACGGCCTCTTTTACGGAGGGCAAGAGAACGGTCCCTACTCCAATCCAAGCCCCGGGTTCAATCCTCCTTTCTTCGTGACTCAATCCTTTAACGCACCATGCGGAGCAGCTTCGGCCAATCCTGCACTATTTACCGCTGGCAACGACTGCGCTGTTCCGGGGCTGAGCAATGCTCCCGGAGGAATTCCCGGCTCGGCGGGCATATCAGTCGGCTTCCCCGCAACCGCGCTCACGGACCCAAATACTCCTCTGCTCTTTTCACTCGATTCCGGCATGGTGACACCCTACATGCAGCAATGGAATTTCGGTGTCGAGCGCCAACTTGGCAAAGACACCGTCGTAGAGGTTACCTACGCTGGATCAAAAGGGACGAAGCTATTCACCTTCTATAATGGGAATCAGGCGGATCCTTCCACCGACCCAACTGCTCCCTTTGCACCTCGTCGGCCTGTACCGGCCATCGACACCGGCATAAACTTGTTCAAATCGGACGGTGGTTCGAAATACAATTCCCTGCAATCGCGCCTGGAAAAGCGCTTCACGCACGGCTTCTCGTTGTTAGTGACGTACACCTATTCTCACGCTCAAGACAACGCTTCGAACGCAAATCTGGGATCTCAGAATAACGATGGGTTCCGTTGGTTCAAGCACCCCGAGTGGGAGAAGGGCAACTCGTCTTTCGACGTACGACACCGGTTCACCGCCAGCTACATTTATGAACTGCCTTTTGGGAAAGGTAAATCCCTGCTCGGCGGTGCGACCGGGCCGGTGCAGCAAATCGTCGGAGGGTGGCAGGTCGCCGGTATCACGACCGTTTCATCGGGCAACTGGTTCACGCCGATCGATTCCAATGGAAGTTTCTCTAACTCGGACGGCTTGCAGATGCCCAATGTCGTCGCCGATCCTAATCACAGCGCGCACTGCTTACCTGGAACGTTCTTCAATACCTGCGCATTTGTGGATCCTCCGTTAGGCTCGTTTGGCGACGCGGGACGCAATTCGATTCTCGGGCCCGGTTTTCAGATTTGGGATTTCTCAGTCTTTAAGATGTTCAATATTACTGAGAGAACTCATCTTGAGTTCCGTACCGAATTCTTTAACATTCCCAATCACACAAACTTCCTACTCTCCAAGTCTGGACCCCAGGAGAGCAACAACTCGACCGTGCTGGGTGCCAGCCAGTTTGGATTTTTGACGGCTGCGCGTGCCCCACGACAGATACAATTCGCGCTGAAGCTTTCGTTCTGACGCGTTGGTTTTAGACAGAAATCGAGTTCACGAGGGCTTATGTCGAGATTGCCTGATGTCGCAGTGCGCAAGATCGGCGTGCGCGCATTCGGAGTCAGGTTCCTTCTAGTAGGAATCGTGCTTCTGGTGTACGGTTCGGCTGACGCTGCTACGACTGCTGCGGGAAGAGATTCTGACACATCGACGGCGAACAACAACGCGTCCCCGAAACTGGTTGAACTGGCTCAAGGCTGGCATCTTATCTCATCCGACCAGGTTACGGCTGATGACGCAGCTGTATCGTCACCAGCATTCGATGCTTCCCCATGGTATGAAGTGCGACACATGCCTGCGACTGTCCTGGAGATTCTGCGAGAGGACGGTGTGTACAAAGATCTCTACTCCGGGATGAATCTAGTCACGCCTGGCGATCTTTGGAAGAAAGACTGGTGGTATCGCACAACCTTTACGGCTCCGGCAGGACGCGAGGTTTACTCTCTCATCTTCAAAGGAATTAACTATCGCGCGGACATTTGGCTGAACGGTCAACTGATCGTCGACAAGTCACGAGCGGTCGGGATGTACAACCAGTTCGAATTTGACGTGTCGAAAGTGATTCAGCCGGGCAAGGAAAACATTCTCGCGGTAAAGATCACGCCCGAACAGGCAATCCCGAAGATCGTTCCTGGAGATCCGATTCGAATTGAGGGCTCCGTTGAACTCGGTGATACATGGCTTGATTGGCTGAACTGGAAATATATCGGAGTACATGATCCGGTAACTGGATACGGATTTTCGTTTCCTCCAGACCGCAATGCAGGGGTCTGGAAGCGTGTCTATCTGAGTGCGACCGGGCCCGTATCGATGCGAAATCCATATGTCGCGACAGATCTGCCGCTGCCCGCGACAGCTCCAGCCTCACTAACGGTCTATTGTGATTTGACGAATCACAGTTCCCGGCCTGTCTCCGGAGTTTTGACAGGAGAGATCACTCGTGATGGAAAGGCCACGATCCGCTTGGAGCAGCCGGTTTCGTTGTTCCGTGGCGAAGTGAAAGAGGTTTCGTTCAACCCTGACGCTTTTCCCGAATTGCTCGTTCGCGATCCGGATTTATGGTCGCCCTATCAATGGGGCGCGGCGAGTCTCTATCACCTGCAAATGCACTTCAAGGTGAAAGATGATGTTTCCGACGAGCAAGAAATCGATTTTGGGATTCGCAAGATCACGCAACATCGGGACAGCGACACGAGTTTCCCAGAAATCGGGACGGGCGGCAATTTCTATTTGCAAGTGAATGGCAAGGACTATCTGATTCGCGGCGCCGCTTACACGCCTGACGTACTGTTCAAGAACGATCCCAAGCGTGACGCCGCGATCATGCTTTATAGCAAGGACTTGGGATTGAACATGCTTCGGTGGGAGTTGAAGATCGCTGACGACACCACGATCGACCGAGCGGACCGGGAAGGCATGCCAGTCATGCTCGGCTGGATGTGTTGCGGACAGTGGGAGCTATGGAACTTGTGGTCCGCGGAGGATCAGTGGGTTGCGCGGGCGAGTCTGCGTGCCCGAATTCGCGAACTGCGCTCGCATCCGTCGGTTGTGCTTTGGGCGAACGGGAGCGACGGATTGCCGCCAGATCCTGTACTGAACGACTACCACAACATTTTGCACGAGTTGCACTGGCAGAACGCGGTCGTTGATACGGTTTCTCATGTGAATCGGACATGGAGCGGCATTCACATGGCTGGCCCCTACGTGTGGCATCCACCAAGCTACTGGTTCAGCGAAAAATATGGCCCGGCAAGAGGATCTTCTGCCGAAGAAGGTGACAACGAAGTCATTCCTCCTCTCGAGAGCCTTAAGAAATTCATCCCTGCCGATAAACTCTGGCCGATCAATGAAGCCTGGTATTTTCACGCCGGAGCAAACGAAGGCAACGCCACACTCGAAAACGCGAAGAAGGTGATGGACGCAAGGTACGGCCCGTCTTCCAATGCAGCAGAATTTTCGAAGAAGGCACAGCTGGCTGCCTACGAGGATTCACGGGCCAAGTACGAGGCCTACGCGACTCACTGGTCGAATCGCAAGATGACGATCAACTGGATGCTGAACAATCACTGGCCTTCCTTCTTCGGTCACCTGTTCGACTACTACTTCAAACAAGGTGGGGGTTACTTCGGCGCCAAGAAGGGACTGCAGCCTGTGAGCGTCGTTTGGGATTATTACGCGACTGGAGACCGCAGCCGGGCCCACGTGTATGCCGTCAATCAGCAGTCGCGTCCGTTAAGCAATCTAGGCGTCAACGTGCGGTTCTATAACCTCGATGGTATGCAAAAGCACATTGTCGAAACGAAGAATCTGAACGTACCTGCAAATTCTTCTCTGGATGCGCTGCAGGTAGCTCGCGTTCCCGGCCTCGGTCCGGTCTACTTGGTGCGGTGCCAGATGACCGACGGGGCCGGCAGAGTGCTGGCCGAGAACGTCTATTGGGACTCGTCTACGGGAGACGACGTCGGACCCGACAGCAATGATGTTCAATTCCAGGTGAAATGGGCGCGGTTGTCCGACATGACAGCGCTGAACAGCATGCCCTCAGCCCGCGTAGCCGTTTCTGGGACGTACGAAAAAGTGAATGGCGAAACCAAAGCGCATATTAAGATCTCGAACAATTCGAAGCACGTGGCATTTTTCTTGCGTGCCGAAATCAGCGCTGACGGGGACAGCAGCGAAGTTCTGCCGATTCGCTACGACGATAACTACATTACTGTCTTTCCGAACGAGAGCCACACCATTGAGGCGGTCGTCGACACTTCCCTGCTGGCTGGCCACAAACCAGTCGCCAGATTGGAAGGTTACGACGTAACTTCACAAGTCGTGCCTTTGATGGAACTTCGGAAATAGCAGCACATCAATCGACCGAGCGACACACAGCATGACAGCAGCATCCAACCGGAAAGTCACTACCCACGAAGAACACACGTCCAATAAGCACGGCGCTGCATCTACGGGACTGCAAGAAATACTCCGAAGCAATCGCGAATTGGCAAAAGGAGGCACGTATGCCGTCTGTTCTGGTCATCCGGCGGTAATTGGGAGTGCTGTCCAGCAGTCGAAAGCAGATGGCTCGCTTCTGCATATCGAGTCAACGTCGAGCCAGGTCAATCAATTTGGCGGGTACACAGGCATCACCCCAGCCCAATTTGCACAGTGGATACATTCGACCGCAAGGACTGCGGGACTATCCGCCGAGCAGGTTTTGCTTGGCGGCGATCACCTTGGACCGTTTCCTTGGCGGAATGAGGCGTCCATCTCAGCACTGGAGAAAGCATGCAAACTGGTGCGAGATTGTGTGGCTGCTGGCTATCAGAAGATCCATCTCGACGCGAGCATGGCCTGCGCTGATGATCCAAAGACCGGACTCCCTGAACCCGCTATTGCTGCACGGGCGGCAATCCTGTGTCAGGCAGCGGAACAAGCGCATCGCGAATTACCGCCAGGCTCGCCCCAACCCCTCTATGTCGTCGGAACGGAAGTGCCCGCACCGGGCGGAGAATCGAACGACACTGGAGCACCGGCTGTCACCAAAGCCAAAGACGTTCATCGAACGCTCGAAGCATTCCAGTTCGCGTTCAGAGAGCTCGGTCTGGAGTCGGCGTGGGAAAGGGTCATCGCGCTCGTTGTTCAACCCGGCGTCGATTTCGGATCCAATTCGATCTTCGACTACGACCGGAGCAAGGCAGCATTATTATCTGCTGCACTCACTTCGCACCCGAGGGTCGTGTTTGAGGCGCATTCCACCGATTACCAGTCTTTAGAAGCTTTAGGTCGTCTGGTCGAGGATCATTTCGCAATACTGAAAGTAGGTCCATGGCTGACGTTTGCATATCGGGAAGCAGTATTGTCCTTGTCAGAGATAGAGCGGGAGCTATTTGGGAAGAAGTCGGGCGTTCGCATCTCGCAAGTCCGGGAAGCTCTGGAGCAGGAAATGTTACGCAACCCCTCGCACTGGCGGCCCTACTACCATGGTGGTGAAGACGAAGTCCGCCGCGATCGCATCTATGGCTACAGCGATCGTTGCCGATACTATTGGAACCAACCCCCGGTTAAAGAAGAAGTCGGCCGATTGCTCCACAATCTTAGAACAGCACGGATTCCTCTGACGCTCATCAGCCAATACTTGCCACTGGAATACAAAATAGTCCGGGCTGGCGCACTACCTGCGGTTCCCGAACGAATGATCGAGCATCACATTCGACAGGTTCTGCGCGTGTATGCTGACGCTTGCGGCGTTACTCCTCCGTTTAGCGGTTCCTAATGGTGAGCGCAATACGATTCATGGTCTTAGGCAAAACAGGCGTCTTGCTAGACCGAATACTGCGCCCCGTCGACATCGTCGTCTGTGGCAGACTGGCTTAGAGAGTTTCCCGGTGCGACAACGGAAGAACATTTACTTCCTCGTCGCATCGCGACGATACCCGTTCGTACCATCTCCAAAACGCCATAGGGCTGGAGCACCTCCAACAGCCCGTCAATCTTGTCTTCATCGCCAGTGATCTCGATGATGAGTGATTCCGGCGCAACGTCCACAACACGCCCGCGGAAGACACCTGCCAACTCCAGCACATGCGAACGGGCTTCGTGGGTAACCGCCACTTTGATCATTGCGAGATCGCGGACAATGGCTGGTTCAGCGGTGATGTTCTCAACCAGCAACACATTCACAAGCTTGTATAGGTTCGCCTCGATTCGCCGTGCCTGATCGTTGTCGGCATCAACCGTAATGGTCATGCGCGACACTTCCGGCTTTTCGGTTCGCCCTACGGTGAGCGAATCGATGTTGAAGGCGCGGCGACGAAATAAAGATGCCACTCGAGTCAGCACGCCCGGCTTGTTTTCCACGTACACCACGAATGTATTCAGCATAGGATTACTCGTCTGCCGAGGTCTCGACGATGGGACTAGGCCGCCGGATCATTTGGTGCAGTGCTGCTCCCGCCGCGACCATGGGATAAACCGTGTCTTCCTGCTCGACCTGAAAATTGATCAGAACCGGACCATCATGTTGCCGCGCTGCTTGCACCGCTGGCACAACTTGAGAGCGCTGGGTAACGGTCTCACTTCGAATTCCGTAGGCTTCTGCCAACTTCTGGAAATTCGGATTCAGAAGAGGAGTTGCCTGGTAATTGCTGTCATAGAAGAATTCTTGCCATTGCCGCACCATTCCCAGGTAGCCGTTGTTGATGATGGCAATGTTCACCTTCAGATTTTCTTGTACGATCGTGGCGAGTTCCGACATGGTCATTTGGAATCCACCGTCTCCCACCACCACCCAGACTTCTGACTCGGGACGCGCGACCTTCGCTCCGATCGCTGCAGGCAACGCAAACCCCATCGTCCCAAGTCCGCCGGAGGTGATAAGAGAACGCGGTTCTTCGTGTTTGTAGTACTGAGCCTCCCACATCTGGTGCTGGCCGACATCGGTGACCACGGTGGTATTGCTGCCTCGGGTCTCCCGCCACAGGTCGTTGATCACGTGTGCCGCATAGAGATGACCGCTGTCTGGTAGATTCTGGATGTCGCGAACGGCTGAGTCGCCCTTCAAGCGATCGATGTAGTCCAGCCACTCCTGGCGATCCACGCACTCGATTTTCGGCAGCAACTGACGCAGAACGTCGCGAAGATCCCCAACCAGAGCTACATGTACTTTGACATTCTTGTTAATCTCCGCCGGATCAATCTCCACATGAATCTTCTTTGCGTTGGGTGCATAGGTCTTGAGGGTCCCGGTAACGCGGTCATCGAAACGCATGCCCAGCGCGATTAGCAGATCCGCTTCCTGGATGGTGTGGTTTACCCACGCTTCCCCATGCATGCCCATCATCCCAAGATTCAAAGGATGCGATGCTGGAAAAGCTCCCAAGCCCAGAAGCGTGAGTGCTACTGGAATTCCAGAGCGCTCCACCAGGTCATGCACCTCGCGCAGTGCCCCCGAGACAATGGCGCCATGCCCAAGGAGAATCACCGGCCGCTTCGCATTGTGAATCAATTTCAGGGCTTGTTCATACTCATTGGGCTCCGGAGAAAGATCAGGCCGATAACCGGGCAGTTGCGGCCTTGCCGATTCCCAATCGAACTCGCAGATGGACTGCTGTGCATCCTTCGTAATGTCCACCAAAACTGGCCCCGGGCGGCCGGACCGCGCAACATAAAACGCTTCGCGGAGCGTGCGCGCCAATTCGCCAGCATGCGTTACCAGGTAATTGTGCTTGGTAATGGGAAGAGTAATGCCGGTGATATCTACTTCCTGAAAAGCATCCGAGCCGATCAGCTTGCTGCCCACCTGCCCAGTAATGCAAACGATAGGAGAGGAATCCAGCATGGCGGTAGCAATGCCAGTCACGAGATTGGTCGCTCCGGGGCCGGAGGTCGCGATTGCGACCCCGACTTGGCCGCTGGCGCGAGCGTAGCCGTCCGCCATATGAGCGGCACCTTGTTCATGACGGACAAGGACATGATGAATCTTGCTATGCTTCAGCGCGTCGTACGCTGGCAGGATCGCGCCCCCTGGATATCCGAAGACGTGTGTTACACCTTCCCGCTCCAGGCATTCCCACAGAATCTGTGACCCGGTTTTTGCCATCAGATCCAAACTCCCCCTGCTCTCATTGTTCTCTTGCTTGTTCGGCATCAAAGCCAGAGCAGACTCTCTCCCTCGACGCAGTCTTACAAAATAATGGGGATATGCCTGAAATCATACTCCCCAAAGGTAGTCTTCCTGTTGCTCACTTTCGTGTGGAAACATGACGTTTGAACCAGTCCCGCTTCGAGTAGTTGCGGGACCTATCGATGGCATCGGCGCGTCATTCAAAATGACAATGTCGGCGGAAGAGTCGTCACGAAGCATTGCTCGAATGATCTCCACGATGCAGCTGTCCTCGACGGTTTTTGTGTCGTGCGCTAGCGTTAAGAACTGGCGATAAACGTGGTCGAGTTCCTTTCGATCCAGACGGAAACCGAGCTTTGCGCAGCGCTGACCCAGCGCGTGACGTTCGGAGTGCTTGCCCAGCACGAAGCTGGTTCCGGGTACTCCCACGGACTGGGGAGTCATAGTCTCATAGGTCAATGGATTTTTGATCACGCCATGCTGATGAATTCCAGCCTGGTGTGCGAAAGTGTTACTTCCAACAATGGCCTTGTTCGGCTGCACCGGAAAACCGACGATTTCGGTCAATAGCTGACTTGCAGGAAACAGCTGCCCTGAAACCACGCTGGTGTAATAAGGATAGCGATCGGGGCGGACGCGCATGGCCATCACCAATTCCTCTAGCGAGGCATTCCCTGCTCGCTCGCCGACGCCGTTGATGGTGCACTCCACCTGCCTTGCCCCAGCGCTGATAGCAGCGAGCGAGTTCGCCACCGCCAACCCGAGATCGTTGTGGCAATGCGTCGAAATAATGACCTGGTCAATCCCTCGCACTTGCTGCCGCACTGTCTGAATTAATTCGCTGATTTCTGATGGAACTGCACATCCGACCGTGTCGGGAATATTGATTGTTGTGGCGCCGGCTTCGACCACCGCTCCCAGCACCTCGCAAAGAAAATCTCGATCGGTCCGAGTGGCATCTTCCGCGGAGAATTCCACATCTTGGCAATAGGACTTCGCAAGCCTTACGGCGTCACGGGCTCGCTCCATGCATTCGCGTCGCGAGATCTGCAGTTTGTGTTGAAGGTGAATATCTGAGGTAGCAAGGAATACGTGGATACGTGATCGGACAGCTCCGGCTAGCGCCTGCCAAGCTTGCTCGATGTCGTCGCGGCAACAACGAGCCAAGGCTGCGATCACGGGTCGCTGCACGTCGCGCGACACGGCCTGCACCGCATGGAAATCACCAGCGGAAGCAATCGGAAATCCGGCTTCAATTACATCGACGCCTAGTTGGTCGAGCTTTTGCGCCAACCGAAGTTTCTCTACCCAGACCATACTGCAGCCAGGGGACTGTTCTCCGTCGCGCAAAGTAGTGTCGAAAATCTTTATGTGCTTACGGCCTGACATATGCAATTCTCCCGTTTCATAAAACGGCCTGCCTGCTCTTTTCTCGCAAAAATTGAACGGGCCATCGTCTTGTGGATGATGGCCCCTCCAAAAATCTTGGATTGTGTCGCTATTGCATCATCCAGCGCGTCCTAAAGGTGCAAACACCAGGCCAATAATGGCCATGCTAAGGGCGAGGAGCCGCACCTCGCAGAGAATTCGGTTCGCATGGAGTGCCCCTGCTTGCATGTTGGAATGATACATTGCCAAACTTACTGAGACTCTAGACTAGAAAAACGCGGCCAGTCAACAAGTCTGTTCTTCATGGTCAAGCGTTTTTTTGCTACGTCGTATCGGTTTATTGCGTAGAACTTGGCTCGGGGGCCGGCACGGAGCGAGCGAATCATTCAGGGCCGCCGATTAACTGTGTTGGACTTGTCAACTGATATCGCTCCGACTCTTACCCAGTGCGGCCGTAGCGGCCGCAAGTGTCAGACAAGCAGCAACAATCCCGTACGACGCGACTCCGGCAACGAACGATAACACAAAACGGCGACTCGTTTATCAGGCACTACGCGGTGGAAAATTTCGCAGCCGGTTTTTCCACGGCAACAGGTCTGGGAGGCAAAGCCGAGCATCGATCGTCGCTGCCATCAAGCCATTGACTCGCTTGATGCTGAGCATCGAGAATGCCCTCTGAATTCATCAATGGGAACAGCTCCGCTTTGGCGACGTTGACGCGTTCCCACAATTCCACTAGAGCACGCTCAGATCGCAAGCACCACATGTATGCCGCAACATGGTCCCTCGCGGTCCCCTCTCCATTGGCGTACATTTCAGCCAAAGCTAGCTGCGCATCGGGGGAGCCATCTTCGGCTGCCTTGCGGCAGGCTTCGAACTCGGAGGAAGGAGTTTTCTCTTGCTGGAGAGATCCCTGCGGCACTGCCTGACGCATGGTCAGGTGGAGAAGTTCCATCCGGCTCGATACGCCGACCTTGTCAAACACGCGAAACAGGTAGTTTTTGACTGTGTGCCGACTCAGACCTAAGCGTTCACCAATTTCGCGATTCGTAAGGCCTTCGGCCAGAGAGCGCACCACTTCGAGTTCGCGGTCCGAGAGCAAGTCCATTCCTTGGTGATCGACTGCGCTGATGTCCGGTGAATTCGCGAGGACATCAATGACAAACCTCATCTCCTCGGAGCTGGCCCATACTTGACCTTCATGGACGCAGCGAATGCACTTACAAAGATCCACAAGTGATGCATGCCTGCCGAGGACTCCTCTAGCTCCTGCGCGGAAAGCCTGGACTACTTTGTCGCGCTTAGAGGACTCCAGCAACATGACTACGGGTAAGTCCGGGTGCAAAGAGCGGAAGCTCCGAACGACCTCGAAACCTTGACCTGGTTCGTCGAGCGTCGAGCTGATGATTGCTACGTCAATTTGACCTTGAGACGCCGCTTCGAAAACATCAGCCGAAGCGGATGCGGCTAATGCTCGCAGCTGTCCAATTCGTTCGATCCCGTCGGCCAGAAGTTGACTATGCATCTCACTGCTGTCAACCACGATGACGCGTAGTGGACGCGTCTCCAGAATCTCACTTGCTAGCACGGTTTACTCCCTTCGCGCTTTCTACAGCAGGTGCTCCGCAAGCAAATGCTCGGCGGGTCAAACCGCACGATAGGCATCGCCTAACGGAACATCATCCATGGGGGAGAGCTTTTTAACCTAGGCCACCGTCACAGGAAAACCCAAAAATAAGGGCGGAAAGCGAACTCTGCCTTACGGGGGAGGATCGCGTGTGGGGAGCTACCGTGGCGCGCGCGATCGAAGGATTTAACCGAATATTAACATTGAAGTCGCCTCAATTCAAGGAACAGAGTTGCAATTTTTTCGTAGGTGCAAAATCGTGTCATCTGCACGAAACAATTGCACACTTGACACAATTTGTCGATGCGATCGAGATTGGTTGCTCAGCCAGAGCTACCCTTCGGTAACTACCTCAGAGCACCGAAGTAACCTAAAGTCAGCTAACTTCCTTTTTTCTATCAACGGAATTTCTATGTCGGGTTTTCACGCAGTGTGGGTGAGCTCGAAACGCCGAGTTATAGAGACATGTGTCTCAAGCCCACCGTTCTCAAATGGAAAGGAAATACAGACGTATCGTAAGTGAGCCACTTGCCACTGGGGAGGCCTACCTCTTGCAGCGACTTGCATCTGCAGTTAGGCTCGCAACATCTCCCCCCGGTACCAGTTCCCCTTACCGCAATCACTCCATGGCACGAGCCGGTTCACAGCACTCCATGTGACTCAGAGGGCGGAGCTGTATCAACCCTACAGATTTTCACCGCATGTCGAATCCCGTCTGGCGAGAACGAAAACACGAAATGATGAAGTCACCGCACATCTTGGTGATGAGCCAGAACTTTGCTAATGCGCAGGCGGTGAGCGGATTTTTAGCAAAAAGATCGTGCACTCCAGAAATCGTCCACAGCGAGGCGGATGCTTTACTTCGAGTTCGTCATAGTCCACCTCCCGACCTCGTGCTGCTTGAACTTCAAGGCGGTAGGTATTCACTTCGCACGCTCAGGAATCTGGTCAATCTACGCCCCGGAGTTAAGGTGGTAGTGGTCGCATTTCATAGCAACACGCGGCAGATTGTCGAGGCGATTCGCATGGGTGCCCACGACTATCTGACAATTCCGATTGGGGATCAGGAACTAGACCGGCTTATACAGCGGCATACCCAAGAATTGGCCTCAAAAGTCCTGACGTTGGTAAGGAAGCCGCTGGAAAATTTAGGAGACGGACACTCCCTTGTCGCGGCGAGCGCCGCCATGAGAAGGATTTGCGTCCAGGCTGAACAACTGGCCCACATCGACGCCTCAGTATTGCTTGTAGGTGAGAATTTTACTGGAAAAGCGGCGGTGGCCCGCTTGATCCACCTTTTTTCATCTCGCTCCCGCGAACGTTTCATGGAAGTGAACTGTGCCGCGCTCCCAGCGAAGTTACTGGAAAAAGAACTATTCGGCTATGAACAAGGTGTTGCCGGAATCCCTGTCTCCGAACCCGGAAAGATTGAACTCTGTAACAAGGGCACGGTTCTGGTGAATGAAATCACCGCCGTACCTACTACGCTGCAATCCAAGTTGCTGCCCCTACTGCAAACTCGTCAACTTTTACGGATCGGTGGGGAACATTTGATTGAAGCGGATGTACGTATCTTGGCGAGCACGACCGGAAACATCGATGCGGCCCTTGCCGAAGGCAAGATCTGCAGGGAGGCCTATTACCAGTTAAGTGCCTTCGTTATTCAAGTGCCTCCCTTGCGGCAACGTTCCGAAGACATCCCTGCCCTCTTGCAGAACTCTATGGCTCGATTAGCCCGCCAGAATGCTCGTCTTCCAGTTCCTTTTTCTCGTGCCGCAATGGATGCGTGTGTTCGCTACTCGTGGCCTGGCAACCTGCGGGAATTGGAAAATTTCGTAGAGCGCTATCTGGTGGTGGGTGAAGAAGCAGTCGCGCACTTCGAACTCACTTCAGATTCCAACCGCTGGCGCGTGGCCACAAATAGTTGGGCTTTCCAAAAAAGCGCTCTCGCCTCTCGAAATACCAAGCAGTTGGTGAATCACGGAGCGCCGACTCGCAATTTGAAGTCCCTGGTACGAGGCATCAAGAATGAGGCTGAAGTCCAAGCCATCAAGCAAGCGTTGGAAGATACCAAGTGGAACCGAAAGCGCGCGGCGCAGCTATTGAACATTAGCTATCGCGGCCTGCTTTACAAGATCCGCCAGCACTCTCTTACACGAGAGTCTGGATGGGGTCATTCAACTACTGCCCGTGATTGGACAGGCCGTCACTTAGACCATCCGGAGGAACGATGAAAAGCAATTACCCATTTTGTCTGCGCCGGGCACTGGCTGCAATGGGGATCGCGTCACTCTGTCTGGTTCCCGCTTGGGGCCAGACCAAGAAAAGCACTCCTGCAGAACAGGGCTCCGCCGAATACGCGAAGCTGGGAACGGACACAGCTCCGGTCACGTCCGCTAACAGCACGATGGTCGGAGAGCACTACCTTATCGGAAACGAAGACGTGCTTGCTATCAATGTCTGGAAAGAACCCGACGTTTCACGGATGGTTCCGGTACGTTCTGACGGAAGGATCTCTCTGCCCTTAATCGGTGAAGTCCAAGCCGCGGGTAAAACGCCCAAAGAACTCGAGGGCGAAATCGCCAGGGGACTCCGCGACTACATCTCGGAGCCGGACGTGACTGTGATCGTTCAGGAGACCAAGAGCCGCAGATTCAGCATCCTCGGTCAGGTACAACGTCCGGGATCGTACTTGCTGAACGGGGATATGAGAGTTCTCGATGCAATCGCGATCGCCGGGGGCTTCCGGGATTTCGCAAAAGTAAAGAACATTCGAATACTGCGGCAGCAAGCTGAGCGAAAACAGATTAGCCTGCCATTCAACTACAAAGACGTGGTCAAGGGCACAAATCCCGGACAGAACGTCGAACTTCAACCCAAAGATACGATCTACGTCCCGTGAGGACACTCATGCGACTTCTCTCATCCTTACTCGTAGTGATGTTGTCCGCGGCGATCGCAGTGGGACAGTCTCAAGGAAACGGTTCCACCACATCGTCCAGCACTTCCTCATCTTCCGCGCCAGCTGCGGCCTACGGCTATATTCCAATAACCGACCACTCCGAGACTGATGCAAGCACGGATGTCTCCAATCCGAATACACCATGGCTGCCGGTACGCATCAACGGTGAGACAGTATCTCTGTTGGGAGAGATCGAAAGCAGCAATCAGCTTTCTGCTGGGCTCACGATAGCGAGCGGCTACGACGATAACACTCTAACGCAGAGTAACCGTCAGATTGGAAATGCTAACTTCTCATTCCTTCCTTCCGTGTCTTGGCATGAATCGCGGGCCCGAAGCTTGGTCGACCTCAACTACAGTCCCGGATTCACGGTGAACCAGAAACTGCCCGAGTTGAACAACGCGATGCACAATGCGGGCATAAATACACAATTCCGGTTGACGCAAAACGTCACGTGGAGAATTCACGACACGTTTGTCGCTTCGAACAATGGCTGGGCGAATTCAAATCCGGAAATACCCAGCAACGCTTTGCACGAGCCGAACCAACTGGTACTCACGCCACTAGCAAACACTATAAGTAACTCGGCAGGAACTGACCTGGTTTACCAGATGGGAGCAGGAACAATCGTTGGAGGCAGCGGTTCCTACTCATTCTTGAACTATAGCAACCTGCAGGGTGGACCGGGCGTGCAACTGATCGACAGCCGGGCGACGGGCGCGGACCTGTTCTACCAGCACCGGTTGTTGCCGAAGCACTGGATCGGCCTGAGTTATGGCTTTCAACGGTTCACGTTCAACGGAGGCGTGGAACAAAGCGATACGCAGAGTGCACTTCTGTTCTATACCGCCATGATTCGGCCCCACTTTGTAGGGTCTTTGTTTGGGGGCGGAACACACACGCAGACCGATGGATTTGTAGCGATCGCCGCCTCAGCCGCGACGACTCCTGACACGCGCACGCAATGGTCTCCCAGCGCCGGCGCAATCTTGGGATGGCAAACCCCACACACCGGAATCACCGCAACTTTCAGCAGACGCATTGATAGCGGTGGAGGCATTCTTGGGACAGTTGAGCGAATGAGTGGAATCGCAACGGTACAACGCCAGTTCAGTCCAAACTGGGCGGCGACGATGAGCTTTGTCTACGACAACAATCGACCATTAGCAGGCACAGAAGGCGAATATCGAACTCTCTCGGGAACAGTGGCAGTGGAGCGTCGCCTAGGTCAGCAAATGAGCGTGACGGCAAGTTACACACGCGCCCACCAGACTTACGGGATAGCAATTCCCTCGCAACTATTCCCAGACCACAACCGCGCGAGGCTGAGCGTAAGTTACCTCTTCAGCCGACCGTTAGGACGATAGAAACCCATGAACGAAGATTTTGAGCAGCAATCGACTAACTCGCGAAGCCTGGAACAACACTGGGACATGGTGCGCCGGCGCCGCTGGTGGATCATCTTGCCGATTTTCGCCGTATGGGCGGTGGTGTGGGGAATCGGCTGGTTTCTTCCCGCCTACTACAAATCAGAAACTTTGATTCTGGTGGAGCAGCAGAAGATACCGGAACAATATGTTGTTTCCAACGTGGCCGGTGATCTGCAGGACCGATTGCAAAGCATGACCCAGCAGATCATGAGCCGCACACGGCTGCTTCGGATCATAGATCAGTTCAACCTGTATGCCAGCAGCCGGCCACGCCTGACACCAGAACAAGTCGTCGAAAAGATGCGCAAGGATATCGAGATCCAACTGGTCCAGGCCTCCGGGCGCAAAGACGATCTGTCGGCGTTTCGCGTGAGTTATTCGTCTCGCGATCCGCAGGTAGCTCAGCAAGTCACCAACGAACTCACGTCTCTGTTTATTGAAGACAACCTGCAGGCGCGCCGACAGCAGTCGCAAAGCACGACTGGCTTTCTCGACAGCCAGATGCAGGAGGCTCGGCAGAAACTCAGCGACCAGGAAGAACGCGTGCGTGATTTCAAGAGTCACTATCTGGGAGAGTTGCCCACCCAGATGCAGAGCAACGTGCAGATTCTTACTGGTCTGCAGGCCCGCTTGCAGGGAGCGATGGAAGCTCTGAGCCAATCGCGACAACAGAAAACCTACCTGGAATCGTTACTGGCGCAGTACCGGTCGGTTCAGCAAAGTTTGAACCGGGGGAATAGTAAAGGCGAAATGCCACCGGCGCTTGACGAGGAAATCGCGCGGCTGAAATCGCAACTGGCCGAGGTGGCGTCGCGCTACACGGAAAAACATCCGGACTATCGCAAGCTTAGCGAGCAACTCCAAAAGGCAGAACGGATGCGGGACCGGATCGCGGCGGAGGTAAAGAACACACCAACGTCTGATACGGATGACAAGACACCGGCTACATATAGTGATTTGAAGGAAATGTCGGCGATGCTGCAGATTCAAAGCCAGGTCAAGGCTAACGAACTCGAGATTGCCAATCGGCAGCAGCAGGTCAAAACCATTGAGGCGCAGATTGACGACTATCAGAAACGCATCAACGAGGCCCCGGTCCGCGAACAACAGCTCGCCGATTTGACCCGTGACTACGATCAGTCCCGGGCAAACTACGAGTCATTGCTCGCCAAGAGAAACCAATCTGAGTTGGCAACGAATCTGGAGGAACGGCAGCAAGGCGAGCAATTTCGCATTCTGGATCCAGCCAGCCTGCCGCAAAAACCTTACAAGCCAGATCGTTTACTGCTGAGCCTCGCAGGCCTAATCGTAGGTGTCGTGCTTGCAGGAGTGATCACGGGCGCACTTGAACTGACAGATGACCGCATCCATTGCGAAGAGGATCTTCGAGGAGTGGTCGAAGCAACGATCCTCAGTGAAATCCCGAGTCTGCCCACATCCTCCGAAGAATCGTGGGCACGACGTCGCTGGTGGATCGAGTGCCTGGTAGGAACGGTGATGATGCTGACAACGGCCGTGGGACTCTTCGCGACCTATTACTACGGATAAGACATGTATAAGAACTTTTTTGGGCTCACGCGTAGCCCCTTCGAAATCTCGCCGGATCCACACTTCCTATTTCCGACATTGCACCACAAGGAAGCGCTTGCGTCGATTTACTACGGAATCTGCCGGCGGAAGGGTTTCGTAGTGATGACCGGCGAAGTGGGAACGGGTAAGACGCTGTTGGTCCGATGCTTGTTGGAGTTGCTGAACCGGCAACAGATTGCATTCGCCAACGTCTTTAATGCCCAACTCTCTGATATCGATTTTCTGCGCTACATCGCCGGCGACCTGGGCCTGAAGTTGCGAAATCAGCCCAAGAGCGAACTCCTGCTGGAACTCAATCACTTCCTAATCCAGAGACATCGCAATGGGCAAACCACCGTTCTGGTGGTGGACGAAGCGCAGCACCTTTCGGCTGCGGTGCTGGAAGAGATTCGACTGCTGACCAATCTTGAAACCTCAGATCGGAAGCTACTGCAAATTCTTCTCGTCGGCCAACCAGAACTCGAATTGAAATTGGAAAGCTATGAGTTGCGGCAACTGAAGCAAAGGATTGGATTGCGCTGTCACTTGGAGCCATTGAGCCTGGAAGATACCCGCGGATATATCAACCGTCGCTTGAGGCAAGCTGGCGCAGGTGACCGGTCGGAGGCTATCTTCCCCGCAGCTTCAAGCACGATCATTCACCGCTATTCCAACGGTATACCAAGGTTGATCAATACGATTTGCGAAAATGCCTTGATCACCGCGTTTGCCACTCGTTCTCCGGAAGTCACACCTGAAATGGTGGAAGAGGTCGCGAGAGAGTTTCGTCTTGGCCTACCGAAAGCGAATCCAACAACAAATGCGCTGAACGGCCCAGCGATTGCAAGCGAACACCAATTGGTAGTCAGAGCGCTTGTGGGCTTGCTCGAAACCTTGGAAAGAGCCGCCGGAGGACGACTCCAGGGCAGCGGGTTCCCGTCCTCTCAGTCACAAGAGAAGAGCAGCGTAATTCCTCAATGAAAGTCGGCAGAAGGGGAAACAAGGAATGAGTCACGTTTTTGATGCGTTAAAGCGAGCGGAGACGGAGCGCAGTGGAAAGTCGCTTGAGGTTTCCGAATTGGGGAGCTTTGCCACACAGCTTCTCCGTGAGGAAAAAAGGGATCACGCCTGGATAGACGAGGTACAGGCTGTCAATATTGCGAGTGCTGATGAGAACCGGATGGTGACTCTCTTCGATATGGACGGCCTCGGTGCACAGAAGTTCCGTTTGTTGCGGGCGCGCTTGCGCCACATGCGGGAAAAGACTCCCCTGAAAAGGCTCGTGATCACGGGCAGTGTTCCCGACGACGGGAAGACTCTCGTGTCGTCGAATCTGGCAACGAGCCTGGCGCATCACAACTCCCAAAGAGTGTTGCTGATCGAAGGAGATCTACGCCGACCGGCCGCCGCCGCCCAGTTCGGCTTGCACCGTCTTCGGGGATTGAACGAATGGTCGCAAGAGGAAAAGCCCATCGGCGAGTTTATTTACCGACTGGGAACCTCGCAATTGTTTCTACTTCCTGCAGGTGCACCGGCGGAAGATCCCCTTAAGATTTTGAACTCCAGTCGCCTCGCGAGCACTCTAGACAGAATCTCTGTCTTCTTCGACTGGATCATCATCGACACCCCACCGCTTTTCCCCGTAGCCGATGTCCATTCTTGGGTGAATTACTCAGACGGCGTGCTGCTGGTCGTACGCCAAGGGCACACACCTAAAAAGCTCCTTCAAAAGGGACTCAAGAACCTGGATGGTATGAATCTTCTGGGTATTGTAATGAACGACTCCCCCATAGCGGAACGCAATTACTACCGCGAGTACTACAGCCGCAGCCGCAACGGCGGCGGCTCCAAAAACTAGAGAGGTCGTTCACTCCGTGATCCGTATTCTCAACGTTTACTTCCCAGCCCGAACACTATTGCTGGGAGTGTCGGAGGTCTTGCTGGTTTGCCTGACCTTCACACTCGCAGTCTTTGTCCGCATGGGACACGATGCCGACTTGTTATTCGCCTACGAACATGGCCTCGCCAAGATCGGCCTTGTCGCTAGCACTTATCTGCTGTGCATGTACTATCTCGACTTATACGAATCTCGCGTCCTAGGTAATCCGCATGAAGTTCTCACTCGCCAGCTGCAGGTGCTCGGTCTGGGGAGCGTCATGCTGGCAATCCTTTATTACTTCTATCCAGAGACGCAGTTGGGTCGTGGCGTATTCCTGATCGGACTACTTCTCATGATTCCGATCCTCATCTTGTGGCGGAAAGCGTTTCGACGGTTCGTCAAGTCTCCGCGCCTTTCTGAGAAGACCCTCATCGTCGGACACGGTCCGTTAGCCGAGGCGCTTACGCGCGAAGTACGAATGCGGCCGGAGCTAGGGCTGGATATCGTCGGCTGGGTGGACGCATCAAAAAATGGGTTTGCAATGGATAGCCTGCCGTTTCTAGGTGAACTCTCTGAACTTCCTGCGGTCGCGCGACGGCAGAAAGTCGAGCGGTTTGTGATCGCGTTGGAGGATCGCCGCGGCAACCTGCCCATTGAAGATCTGCTTGCGCTACAATCCGTCGGGGCGACCGTGCAACAGGGAGCAGATCTCTACGAGAGCGTTACGGGAAAGATTCCCCTGAATTCGTTGCGGCGGGGATGGCTGCTGTTTTCGTCGTCGTCGCACGCATCGCGCAAGTTCTTGTTGCTCAAACAAGCCTTTTCGTTGCTCTTGTCATGGTTCGGCCTGCTCGCAAGCTTTCCGGTTCTCGTGTTAATTGCAATCGCTATCAAGCTTGATTCCAAGGGGCCTATCTTTTACTGCCAGAAACGCGTAGGAAAAAATGGGAAGGAATTTACCCTGTATAAATTCCGGACCATGATTGACGGCGCCGACTCAGATGGTCAGCACCGGCCTGCCCAGACCAACGATGATCGTTTTACACGCGTGGGTCGCTGGCTGCGGCGCACCAGGTTCGACGAAGTACCGCAGATGTTCAACATCCTGCGGGGCGACATGGATTTCGTGGGCCCGCGCCCGTTCGTACCGAGTCAGGAACTGGAATGCGCGCGCCAGATTCCCTTCTACAGTCAACGCTGGGCCGTAAAACCTGGGGTTACCGGCTGGGCACAGATCAACCACGGCTATTGCGCAAGTATTGAAGACAACATTGAAAAAGCTGCGTACGACCTCTATTACATCAAGCACATGTCGATCGGACTCGATCTGTTCATCCTGTTCCGTACCGTCAAGACAGTGCTACTGGCGCGCGGCTCGCGCTGAAGAATCCCAATCCCCACTTCCCTTCTTAGAAAATCACCTGAGATCAAATGAATACGCTGACCGACACAATTTCTTCTGCCTCTGAGGCGCCGCAGTCCGAAGCAAGAATCCATCTGTTTGTTTTGATCGATGCTCTGGGGTGGGAATTGCTGAAGGAACATCAGTTCCTGAACGACATTCTTCCGCACCGGCAGCCTATTCGCACGGTTCTGGGATTCAGTTCGGGAGCGATCCCGACCATTCTGACTGGGCTGCCGCCGGCGAAAACTGGTCACTGGAATCTTTTCTACTACGATCCGCAAGGTTCACCGTTTCGGTGGCTGAAGTGGTTTCAGTTTTTGCCAGACTCCGTACTGGACCATCAAATTACGCAGAAAATACTCAAGGAATTGGGTCGGCACGTTCTGGGAATGGGAAAACTGTTTGAATGTTTCGTAAGTCCCCGACTCTTGCCCTGGTTCAACTGGGTCGAGAAGCGGAACATTTACGAACCTCACGGAATTTCTGGGGCGCCTTCGATCTTCGACAATTTGGCCGACGAAAAGGTCCGCCATAAGGCTTATTCCTACCATCATCAGCGTGACGAGGAAATCCTCGAGCAGGCAACGAAGGACGTCGAATCTGATGCAGCGGATTTCTACTTCATCTATCTGTGCGAAGTTGATTCTCTCTTGCACAACCACATTCTGGACCAAAACAAGCTCGGCGAGCGTTTGGACCACTACGCTGAGTACCTGCGCAGTATCTTCCACGGTGCGCAACGAATTGATCCGAACGCTAGTTTGACTCTCTTCTCCGATCATGGAATGACGCCGGTGACGGACCGTTTCGACGTCGCGGGAGAAATTCAAGGTCTTGGATTTTCCATGCCCGACGACTATCTTGCGATTTATGACTCCACGATGGCGCGCTTCTGGTTTTTCAACGATGAAAGCCGAGCAAGAATCACGCGGCGTTTGGGAGAACTTGGTTGTGGACGAATCCTAGCCGACGTGGAGCTGCAGGAATTGGGTGTGTTTTTCTCCGATCAGCGCTATGGAGAGATCGTTTTCCTGCTCCATCCGGGTTGGCTGATTTCTCGCAGCGAGTTCAATGGTAAAGGTTGGAACCCGATCGGCATGCACGGATACCATCCTGACGATGCCTATTCCGATGGAGTCTTCCTTAGTAGCGAAAAGCCACCATTCCAGATCCAGACAGTCGCTGACGTTTATCAGTCCCTCCGGCAAGCATTGCGAACCGGGAGATAAGACAAATTATGAAGCACGCACCGATTTCAGTCCTGCATTTTACGAACGCAACTGCACGCGCTGGTGCAGAAGAGCACATCCTTACCCTGCTGCGTGGATTGGACCGGCAGCACTTCCGCCTCAATCTTGTGTGCGACCCAGAAATTGCCGATCTCATGCGGCCCGATGTACCGGAAGATGTCGCATTGATTGCACTCGCATTCCGGCGTCTGGGTCATTTGGCGGCTGCACTTCAGTTGGCGAAAATCGTTCGAGACAAACGGGTGGACGTATTGCACTCACACCTCTTCTGGAGCAGTCTGTTCGCTTCTCCAACAGGCTATCTCTGCGGCGTACCCGTTGTTATCGAAACAACGCATGTCCGGGAATTGTGGAGAACCGGATTGAAATCGACCTTTGCCATCGACCGGGCAGTGGGAAGGTGCGTCGACCAGTATATTGCTGTGTCGGAAGCGAATGCCCGCTACCTGGTGCGCCAGAAGGGACTTCCAGCAAAGAAGGTCAAAGTGATCCGTAACGGTTCCGACGTTCGGCGTTTTGATCCGGAATACAAGCCGTCGGCGTCATTCAAAACGAGCTTGGGATTCGGAGAATCGGATCCGGTTCTGGTTGTGGTTGCGCGCCTGGAACCGCAGAAGGGGCATAAGGTTTTGCTAAATGCGATGCCGGCGATTCGCAGTGAATTTCCAAATGTGCGCCTGGTTTGTGTCGGGGATGGCGTGCTCAGATCCGAATTGGAAGAGCAGATGCGATGTCTGGGCCTCGAGAAAAATATCAGATTTGTCGGAGTGCAGACGAATGTGCAAGACTGGCTGGCGCTATCATGGATGAGCGTATTGCCCTCGTTCTATGAGGGTCTGCCACTGGTCGCGATCGAGTCACTGGCTGCCGGAGTGCCAGTGGTAGCCACGAATGTGGATGGCACCCCCGAAATTGTCGTAAACGGAAAAACTGGCCTGACCGTATCCCCGAATGACCCCAACGCACTCGCACAGGCCATATGTCTCTTGCTGCACTCCCCGGAACTGAGAAGTCAGTTCGCAATCGCGGGACGCCAATGGGTGCTGCAGGAGTTCACCGAAGCGCAACAGATCCGGCGCACCGCGGAACTATATAAGCAGACTTACTGCTACAAGACTGGCAGGTCGATCAGGTCTGAATCCCCAAATGAAGTTTCAAGCGTGAGCGCCTAAACATTTCTCCAAAAGGCGCGCGCACCATCCCCCGCTCCACAGATCACAAATCAAACGTTCCTCATATCCTATGAAAATCGCTTTTTGGGTTGGTGCGGGCTGGCTCTTCTACGTGTATGCAGGCTATCCCTTGGCTCTCTGGCTCCTGAGGTGGTTTCGCGCCGTTTATCCCGTCACTAGCGATGAACTGCCAACGGTCACAGTTCTGATCTCAGCTCGGAACGAAGAAAAAGATATCGAGTGGAAGGTTCGTCAGACTCTGCAATGGAACTACCCGGCTGAGAAATTACAGGTACTCGTAGCATCGGATGCCTCTGAAGATCGAACTGACGAGCTCCTGCAATCGATTCATGACTCACGGTTCCAATTTGTTCGCATGCCGGAGCGAGTTGGTAAGAATTCTGCGCTCAACCGCCTTGCCAGAATGGCTACGAGAGAATTGCTCTTTTTCACGGACGCGAATTCGGATATCGATGCCGACTGCCTGCGCCGAATGGTCCGACACTTCGGCGATGGGCGTGTTGGCTGCGTGACCGGTGTAGAAGAAAACTCGAACGGCGAGGACGCAGATCCCCTGTCTACCGGGGGAAATACATATCTCGATTATGAGTCAAGCATCAATCGACTGGAAAGCCAGCTGGGATCAGTGCTTGTCTGTGACGGTTCAATCTTTTGCATGAGGCGTTCTCTTTACTCTGACGTGCGTCCGGAACTGGCAAACGACCTCGAATTGCCTTTGCGCGTGGGACACACCGGCGCTTGGGTGCTGTTCGAGCCCAGCGCGCGCTCCCGCGAACACGCAACACTATGCGCTCGCGAGGAGTTCTCCCGCCGAAAGCGCATCTGCGGTCAAGGCATTCTCGCAATGTGGAGCTTGCGCCGACATTTGAGCGGGCTTCGCGCCTGGCAGTTCCTTTCTCGGAAATTGTTGCGCTGGTTTTCCCTTGTCCCAATGGTCATGATTTTTGTGGCGAGCGTGGCGTCGAGAGGCGACCGCTGGTTTGCAGGAGCCCTTGCACTTCAGCTCGTCTTTGTCGCGCTCGCCACAGTCGGTTGGCTGACTATTTGGCAGGGAAAAAAGCCAGGCCGTGTGTTTGCCCTCCCTTTTTATTTCCTTCTGGTTAACATCGCTGCCGTGAACGGCATCGTCGAGGCGATCCTCGGTCGGCGATTTGCGGTTTGGGACATTGCCCACCTTTCGCGCGGAAGACAGGGGGCCGCATGAGCACCATGATTGCGACTTCCATCGAGCAAGTTATGACCCCTCGATTGGCCTCCTCGATTTTCGACCAAACTGGTTGGCAGGCGTTTGTAAACCGTCACCCGGATGCTACCGCTTATCACGCGTGGGAATGGCAGCATGTCTTTGAGAAGACCTTCGGCTGGAACTCCTACTATCTCATCGCCGAGAAAGGCGGCGAGATATCGGGTGTGTTGCCTCTTATTTGGCAACGCAACTGGCCTGGTACATCCGTGCTCGCCTCGATGCCTCATCTGAAGGGCGGCGGGATTCTCGCCGACACTCTCGAGGCTGCTGAGTGCCTCCTTGCCGAGGCGAAGCAGTTGGCCCTGCGATTGAAAACCGATTCTCTCGAACTGCGGCACGCTTCGCGGTTGGAGCCTTGCACGGCCTGGCCGGCGCGTACTGACAAGGTCACATTTATCCTAGGCCTCGAGCGAGACGAAGAAAAGATGTTGAAAGTGCTCGACAAGAAAACTCGTAACATGGTTCGAAAATCGATGAGCCATAACATGGCGGTAGAGTTCGATACCGAAGGTTGCCTGGAAGAGTTTTACGGGATTTTTTGTCGAAACATGCGTGAATTGGGTTCGCCTGCTTATTCAAAGCAATTGTTCAATGAAATTCGAAACGCGATGCCGAAGAACACTCACATCTGTCTCGTACGCCACCAGGGAAAAGTGATCGCCGGCGCGTTGCTGTTCGGTTTCCGCCGTACCATCGAAGCGATCTGGGCATCGTCGCTGTACAAGTATCTCGATCTGAAGCCCAACATGTTTATGTACTGGCAAATGTTTCGCTTTGCCAGCGAGCATGGATACGACTCATTTGATTTCGGCCGTTGTTCGATTGACTCCGGCACTTTCCGTTTCAAGAAGCAATGGGGAGCGCAGGAGATGCCACTTTATTGGCACCAGTGGCGTCCTGACGGCGCTGCAATCTCTCAGCCGAAGGCTGCAAGCTCGACATATCGCCTCGCGTCCTGGATTTGGCAACGGACACCTCTACTGATTACAAACGCAATGGGCCCTCACCTCATTAAGCGTCTCGAAGGCATTTGACATCCCACCCTCCCCTGCGTGTTCACGCGTTCGTAACAATAAACGCATTTCAATCCCTCCCCTCTCATGCAACCTATGTCCACAGCTGAAGTACAAGTACCTAGCCGCAAACCTCCGCGCAGCGAATCTGCGCCAACCGTCAGAAATAGCTCTAGTCTCGGTCGTTGTGTGTTCTCCGTGGACGTGGAGGATTGGTTCCACATTCTTGATGTCCCCTCTTCGCCGCCGATTTCGACCTGGGACAGAATGCCGTCTCGAGTGGAGGCTAATTTCTACCGGCTACTAGATCTGTTCAGCGCGAAAAAAGCTCGCGTCACATGTTTTTTCTTGGGGTGGGTAGCAGAGAAATTTCCGCACCTGGTTCGCGAAGCGGTGCAGCGCGGACATGAGATCGGCTCACACGGATACTCACATAGGCTGGTCTACCAAATGGTAGCTCGCGAATTTCGCGAGGATGCCCGCTACTCGCGGCTGCTCCTGGAAGATCTCACTGGATCTGCCGTTCTGGGTTATCGCTCCGCTGGATTCTCGATGACCGACGCCACCCCGTGGTTTTTCCAGGAACTGGCTGCTGCCGGTTACGTTTACGATTCCTCGGTCTTTCCAGCGAAGCGCGGCCACGGTGGAATGCCGGAGGCTCTTCGCATTCCCCACACTGTGACCCATGACCATGGCGGCATCGTCGAGTTCCCTATGACTGTGACAGACTTTGGAGCAGATGATCTGTGCTTCTTCGGTGGCGGATACCTGCGCCTCTCACCTTACTGGTTGATCCGGCAGATGACGCACAAGGTGTTGGCCTCAGGGCGACCGGTTGTCTTTTATATTCATCCGCGTGAGATTGACCCGGATCATCCCAGACTCTCCATGAGCCTGCCGCGACGATTTAAGTCTTACGTCAACCTGCGCTGGACTGAAAACAAAATTCGTCGAATTCTCGAAGACTTCCCCGTGGGAACATTCCGGGATTGTTTGGTTACTGACGGCCGGAGTTGGAGACTCAACCTGACGGCAGCGTAACAAAAGCCCAACCACTCATATGGCAGCCTCGACCCTAATCGCGACGTCCCTGAGCGGTATCAACCGAGTTTCCCAGGCCTCCATTCGGCAGATCGTCTGCGACGAAACTGTTAACGTCTGCGTAACTCTGCCTGGCCTAGAAGCGATCATTTTGACTGGCAGTATGGCACGAGACGAATCTTCCTTCGGAGACGACGGGACGATCGTGGTCCGCGGCGATGCCGAGTTTCTGCTGGTCGTTACAAACACTGTTCGCGTTCCTTCTACTCGCGCGATCGAACAGCAGGCCAAGATGGTTGAATCTCGGCTTATGGAACGCGGCATTCAATGCAAGATCTGCCTGTCCCCCGTTTCTACTGCCTTTCTAGAAAAAATCGTCCCACACATTTTTGGATATGAACTGCGCCAGGCCGGGCGGGTGTTGTGGGGAGACCGGAATGCGCTGAAGCGGATACCCGCGTTTGACGCCAAAGAAATCCCGCTGGACGACGCTGTCCGCTTGCTATGCAACCGGATGGTTGAATTGCTGGAACTGGTGGCCGTTTCTGGTCCACTGTCGAAGCAGGCGCAATACGCAACCGTGAAGTTGTATCTCGATATGGCAACATCATTCCTGGTGTTCGCCGGAGGCTACCGTCCCACATATCGCGATCGACTCGAAGAAATCAAGAATCTCGCGAAGGCGACAACCCTCAATGCACCTTTCTCATTGCCAGAGTTCGCCCAGTTTGTCGAGTACTCCACGCAGGTGAAGCTGTCGTGCGATCGCTCCCCGAGCGCATTTACGGCAGATTCTGAGACGAGCGAGTATTTCCTTATCGAAGCAATTCAGTTCGCCCATCTACTTCTGAGATGGGAACTGCAACGATTGTTGAATCTGGGCGCGAACCTTTCTGACGATGATTTGCTCGCACGCTGGGCCGATGCTCAGCCATCGAATTCCCGTCTTCGAGGTTGGGCTCGAGTGTTCCGCGACGCAAGCACAACAACAACGCGGAGAAGTTGGATGCGTTGGCTTCGGCTGGCACGCCACACCTCCCCACGTCAAGGCGTCTACTCAGCGGCTTGTCTGCTGTTATTTCAGGTTCCGAATCTCCTGCGGGATGGGCAGAATGAGTCATTCCAAGATCTGGACCGGCGGCTGCCGATTTCCATTAAAGCGAACGAAAAGATCCAGTGGCGTACGCTGGCCGCATTGATCGCCCGAAACTATCACCAGTTTGTGGAGTTCACTCGCACATAACAGCAAACCAGTAGTCGTACTCCAAGAATCCTCAATCACACAATCATCACCATAAAATGACCCACACATCACTACCGCTTTTGCCGGAATCGCCGCGGATCAGCGTCGTGATTCTGAACTACAAACGCCTTAGCGCCCTCAAACAGTCGATCCAGTCAGCGTTGATGCAGACCTATGACAACCGCGAAATCATCGTTGTCGACAATCACTCAGAGGAAGACGTCGCGGGGCTTGCCACAAGCCTTGATCCCGGCATAAAGCTGATCGAACTGCCGGAAAATATGGGAACTTGTGGCGGACGGAACGCGGGGATCCGTGCAGCCCAAGGGGACATCATCATAACCCTCGACAATGATGTGCACTTCGCGTCTCCGTTCGAATTGGCCAAAGTGGTTGCGAAATATGCGGAGCGGCCCGACATCCACGTCTTGGCGTTTCAAATGTGCGAAGCCGACACCGGGAACATCCGGGTACGGGAATGGTGTCACGCTCGCCACTGGAAAGATTTTGGGCAGAAGGAATTCGACACCTTCTATTTTGTGGAAGGTGCTTGCGCTGTTCGCCGGGAAGTCTTCGAACAAGCTGGCGACTACTATGCTCCGCTGTTCATTGGCTGCGAGGGACACGACCTGACGCTGAGGATTTTGGATCACGGCTTCCGCATCCTCTACTCCCCCAACGTTCGCGTCTTTCATCTCATGTCAACGGAAACACGGACGTCAGACCGCCCCTTTTATTTCTACACTCGTAACTACATCTGGATAGCCTTCAAAGATTATCGAACACTGCCGGGCCTGGCTTTCCTATTGCCTAAGCTTGCGATGATGCTCTTTTTCGCTGTTCGCACCAGCAAAATCCGCGCCTTCGTCAGGGGACTGTGGCACGGCATCAAGGGACTTCCACAGGCGTATGCTGACCGAACTCCTGTTCAACGAAGCACCCTGAAGTATTTGGCGGAGCTCGAGCGTTGGAGGCCCAACCTGATGCTTCGTCTGGCACGTCACAAAGCTCAACCTCAAATCTGACCAGTCGGCAACTCCTGCACATAACGTGATTATTTTTTACTTCCTGTTACTGATACTGCCGCTCACGACACATCCTCTGTGGACAGGGGCGATTGCGGGCGTCACTCCGATCAAGGCTCTCGGATTGATGATCGCGGTATATGCGGCAGGCTATTTCTTCGCACGAAAGGAATATCCGCGGCCACTGGGCACGTGGCAAGGTCGTCTTTTTCTGTTGTTGAACGCCCTCGGAGCAATCTCGTTGGTCACCCGGGTGAACAATCCTGCGGTCGTGACCAACATGTTGCAGATTTACATTTCGTTGGACTTGCTGTTTTTCGCGACTGTAGTGCTGATCGATTCGCAGCGCCGTCTACGCTACGTGCTTTTGTCGATGATCGCTTCCATGTCGTGGGCCTCGTTTTACGTCCTTCGGGAATGGCAGGTGTACCACAACGTATATTCGGGTCTGCGGCCCGGTGGGGTTTCCGGTGACTGCAACTACTTCGCATCCTCGGCACTAGTTACCCTGCCCATGGCCTACTACTTCTGGCGCGCCAGTTCGCGGTCATGGATCAGTATTTTGTGTTTGAGTTCCATCGGAATGAGCCTAATGGCAATGATGCTGGGTGCCTCGCGGGGAGGATTCCTGGGACTTCTGGCAGGCTTGCTCATGATCATTTGGAGATCGAAAGCGAAGATCCGCAACCTAGTCGTGATTGTGACGACTGTGGGACCGATCGTGTCCCTTGTCCCCTCGTCTCCGCTGCAAAGGCTGATTCATCCAGAATATGGCGATCGTCTGGGAACTGACATACGAATCATGCTTTGGAAGGCTGGCTTGCGCATGATCCAGGACCATCCGTTGTTCGGCGTCGGTCTGGGCAATTTCATGAGCATGACTGGAGTCTACGTGGATCGCACCATGTTCTATGGAACGGCGACCGAGAAGATGCAGGGGTTAGCTTGCAATGCGTTCCTCGAATTGACGGCTGAGTTGGGGATCATCGGCTTCATCGTGTTTACCGGTATTCTGGTTGCTACATACATCTCTCTCGATCGTGTTCGGCGCCGGACCGCTGACTCGAAGCCAAACTTGTTGAATGTTGCGGCGAGCTCGTTGCAGGTAGCGCTCGTTTCGTTTTCGGTGTCCTTGGTATTTCTTTCCGGACAATATTTGAAGCCTTTCTGGGTGCTGGTGTTTCTTTCGATGTGCCTGCCCGCGCTCGAGGCGCAGCAGAGAGGGGAGCATCGCCGCCGGGAACCCGCCAAAGAACTAGAGCCGCGTCTCGAACAGGAACCGGAGCTTGCCTTTGCACCTCCTCCGGTTCTTGGTGTAGGTGCATAACAAAAGCAGGCAGCAAATGAATTTCAATCAGACAAAAAGCAAATTGGCAAAGACGGCTCTCTCCAGCCTGTTGGTACTGCTTGCGTCTTGCGGAAATCCGCCACGGTCTGTTTTGGCCGCGTCCAGGCCTATTTCGCTCGACCGATTTGGTGGATTTAGCAATATGCCGTCACCTAATCGCTCAACCGGGTTATTTCGGGTAGAGAAGTTTGGGGATCGGTGGATGTTTGTGGATCCTGCTAATAACGCCTTCTTCATGATCGGTGTTTATGCATTGAATGAAGATCAATCAACCGACGACACGGGTGAGACCTACTATCACCGCACTACCGTGAAATACGGCGACGCTGGTCCAAGTTGGGCCGCGGCGCAACTACGCCGAGTTCGCTCCTGGGGATTCAACTGCCTTGGCCCCTATGCCTCGGACTACGTCCTTCCAACTACCAGGGACTACCGGCTATCCGGGGATCAGACGCAGTCCCTCAAACTCCCATTTATCGGGCTCATACGTCCGGCGTACTACGGAATGCTGAACCAAAACCACTGGGCCGCACAGCCAATCAAAGACATGTTGTACGGGGTGAGTCCCTACTACGTTGCAAGGGATGGTTATGTGCCGCGTAGCGGCGTTGCCGATTTCTATGACGGGAATCTCGACACTTTTTTCGCCAACCAACTTAGGAATGATCCCTATACACAATCGATCAGCGCTTCCAGCCACAAGCAATACATGATTGGGATGAGCGTGGACGACGGTGATCAGATGTACGGCTTTGGCAAGGGGCCGGACTTCGGCGGAGGTTACAACAACTCCCACCTCGGCTGGATCGTGCTCACCATGTCCCCGGTTCAGGCCGCCAATCCCAATAAGGGTTTCGTCTATCAGGAGTCGAGGGTCTACTCGAAGCAAGCACTGCGGGATCAATTAGCCACAAGATACAAGACGATTTCCGCAATGAATGACGCTTGGGGATCGCGCTACACGACGTTTGATTCTTCCGGAAAAACAATCACCGCAGAGGCAGTGGATACCGGAAACGGTTCGACGCTGACCTTCAACAAAACCCTGGCTGCACCAGCCGTGAGTAAATACAGTCTCCAAATCCTGGTTGCCGGAAAACCGGTGGGTGGAGACACCGGGAACGGCAGCCTGTGGGGACCGAGTTTCAGTGGCACGATTAACTACACTTCCGGAGCCTTGAGCATCACATTTGCCACGGGTCATGCTCCGGTCAGTGGCGCGGCTGTCACCGCGAGCTATGTCCAAAACGGCTGGGGCATTGGCACAGGGTTGATGGATGAAGACGGCCGTTCTTCACATCGACGGTGGGTCGGGAAAGATTTCATTTTCCTGAAAGACGTCAATCCGCAGCTGCGCAACGATATTGACGACTTTCTCTATCAGGCCGCAGCACACTACTTCTCCATGTGCAGGACGGGTATCCAATCCTGGATGCCAGGATTGCTTTATCTCGGCCCTGACTCGCTCGGAACCTGGGGGGCTCCTTCGAATCGCAACGTTTTAAAGGCGGCGGCGAAGTTCATCGATGTGATGTCGATTGGTGGCGGCACGCCGATGACCCAGGCGATGGTGGATTTCATTCACAACTACTATGGCGACAAGCCTTTTTATGTCGGAGAATTTCGCACTGCGAATTCGGATTCGGCCATGCGGCACAGTGCCTCCGTACCGGAGACGGATTACAAAACCCAGGACGAACGCGGTCACGCGTACTACAAGGTCGTGACCACCTATCCCGATATCGCTTATTCGGCCCGAGGCACGCGGCCCTATGTCGGGATCCTATGGTGGCAATACTTGGACAATTGGGGCGAGAAGAATGATTGGGGATTAGTGTCCCTTTCAGACAACGCCTACGACGGTAACGAGGCACGCGCCAAGCAGCCGGACTCCAAACAGAGCATCCCGTGTTCGCGCCCGCTCACAAATTACAAATGCGGCGGCGAACAGCGCAACTACGGCGACGTCATTTCCTGGGTGACTGCCGCGCACATCCAAATCCAGCAACTTTTGCAAACGGCCGACTCAAGGCAGACAGCGAATGCAGGCCGTTCTAAATAGTTTTTCCACATCGGGGCAAGCTTAGTGTTTTCGATTTCTATCATCATACCGACCAAGAATCGCCCAAGAGACTTGAAGCTAACGGTTGAGACGTTGCTTGCGCAGACCGTTTTGCCTGATCAATTGGTCATCGTCGACCAAAGCGTGGGGGACGAGAGTCAGCGCGATGTTCTCAACCTGTTCAACGAGGCTCCACGAAGCACTCTTGATCGCGTCAGGCTGAACTACGTTTATGACCCTTCGATTACGGGCGGTGCACAGGCTCGCAATCGCGCGATGCAGACTGCTAATTGCGCGATCTGGCTCTTTTTGGATGATGATGTATGTCTGGAACCAGATTTCATCCAACAGCTAGTTGCTACTTATCGCCGGTTTCCGACTGCAGCCGGCGTATCTGGGATCGTCACAAATTACAGTTTTCCGCCCCGCGCAGCACTCGCGTGGCGCAATCTGTTCGTGCGCGGACCGTTTCATGACGATCGCCAGCCTGTCTATTGGAATGCGTCTCGGCTTCGCGCGTCCGACCCGGTCCCGGTCAGCCGCTTCGGCGGGGGCTTGATGAGCTTTCGAGCGGATGCCATTCGCGACACTCAGTTCGATGAAAACTTAAGCGGCGTCTCGGACGGCGAGGACGTCGATTTCTGCGCACATCTAAAGCCGCGCTCACTACTGTTGATTACACCCAAAGCTCGTCTCGTACATAATCAGTCGCCCACTGGGCGCTCGCAGAAGCATTGGACCAGCCGCGAGGCAAAATCGAATCATTATCTCTACTACCGGAATTGGCGATCGGGCGTGTTCAATCGGATGTGCTTTTGCTGGTTAAACTTTGGATACGCCGTGGTTGCGGCATTCGCCTCGCTGCGACGAGGATCGCTTGAACCGTGGCGGGATCTGTTGGAAGGTATGCGGGAAGGGCGCAGAGTAAGTCAGCCGCGCCCGCTCAAACGCATTGCCAACAAGACCGAAGCTTTGGGGCCCGCGTCAGATCGTGAGCCCCGGACTTCTCTTAGTGTTGAACCGCCTGTTGGATCTGCTGATGCGCGTTTGTGATCGGTGTAATCACGTTGCCGTAATTACGTTCTTCGCCGCCACAGAGATATTGCCCCAGCGGTGCCGAACAGGGTACGGAATGTACGCCAACACCTCCGGTACCCTTGACCGCTTCTTTGCCGTCATAGGCGTTATCCGACAAGCTGACGATTCCCCAATCATCTTTTTCGCCCCAGTTATCGAGGTACTGCCACCAGACGATGCCCACATAAGGACGGCTGCCGTTAGCGGTATACGTCAGGTTGGGGTAGTTCGTCACCGTACTGGAGTAGTTGGTACCTCGCGCGCCCTGAGTTGCAAAGTCAGTCTGCGGAACGGAAGAGCTATAGCGGAAGAAGGCGGAATCTGGGTTTGCGGTTCGGAATTCGCCGACATAGAAAGGCTTATCCCCATAGTAGCTGTATATGAAATCAACCATGGCCTGAGTCATCGGTGTTCCACCGCCGATGGCCATGACGTCGATGTATTGCGCGGCCGCCTTCAATACATTGCGGTTGGACGGCGCGCCCCATGTACCCAGAGTGTCGGGGCCAAGATACATCACCCCCGGCAACCAGGCCTGAATGCCCGACTTGCACGTGGAGAAGTAGTGACCGGCGATCTGAGACAGGTAGTTGTCCAAGTCCGCTTTCGTCGCGGGATTGACATCGGTCATGAAAGTGAAGTCGATACCCACCCAACCGCGGTGAGATACGCGGGCATCTTCATCCATGAGTCCGCTGCCAATGCCCCAGCCGTTTTGCACATAGCTCGCGGTGACGGCCGCGCCACCGACCGGAGCATGACCCGTGGCAAACGTGATGCTCAAGGCTCCGGAAGCGTAGTTAATCGTGCCACTGAAACTCGGTCCCCACAGGCTGCCATTCCCGGTGTCTCCACCCACCGGTTTTCCGGCAACCAGGATCTGGAGACTATATTTACTCACGGCTGGTGCCGCCAAAGTCTTGCTAAAAGTCAGCGTCGAACCATCGCCGCTACCGACTCCCTCTGCTGTGATCGTTTTGCCGGAAGAAGCAAACGTGGTGTAGTTCGATCCCCACGCCGAATTGAGCGCGGAGATGGTCCCGTACTTAGACGTCAACTGAGTTTGCAGCGCCTGCTTGGAATAGATGGTCTTATCGCTGTAGACGAATCCCTTGTTGGGATTGGCCGTCTGCACCGGCGACATGGTGAGCACGATCCAGCCGAGGTGGGAGTTGTTGTACCCTCCGTCGAAGTCGGGGCCCTTGCCGAAACCGTACATCTGGTCGCCGTCATCCACGTTCATGCCAATCAGGTACGGCTTGTGAGACGACGACGCGATGGATTGGGCGTACGGGTCGTTTTTCAATTCGTTCGCGAGGAAGGTGTTGAGATTGCTGTCGTAGTAGTCCGCAACCCCATTGCTTGGATCGTAGCCGTTGTAGTACGGACTGATGCTGTACATCATATTCTTGATGGGTTGGGGAGCCCAATTGTTCAGGTTCATCATGCCGTAGTAGGCGGGCCGCTCCAAACCGACAAAGGGCACTTTGACAGGATTGCTCTGATCTCCGGGCCAGCGGTAGTCCGTCGTGACGGGCAGTACGTAAGCGGAGGCGTAGGTGCCGACCGAATTGAATCCCCAGGCCTGAATGCGTTGCAATTGCGCGGGACCCCAAGTCGGGCCCGTATCGCCGTACTTCGCATTCGTTCGGTTGTAATAGCTGTCCCCCATGTCATCGACCGACCGGTCCTGATCCAGCACATACATTCCGATCATGAAAAAGCCGTTATTGGCAGGATCCACGAACATCCACTTGTTGCCGAACTTTTCCGTTCGGAAATAGGTGGTGGGCTGGTTGGGAGACGGCATGGTCGTCAAACCGCCGTATTGATCAAAGATCGAAGTGCTGATAACGACGGTGAACGATTTACTTGCGCTCTGCTGCGGAGAACCAGAATCGAGAACTTTGAGCGTGAAGTTGTACGTACCAGCCTGTGTGGGTGTTCCGGAGAGGGTACCGGTTGTCGCGGCCAACGTGAGCCCAGCCGGCAACTTACCCGATGGAATCGACCAAGTGAACGCGGGGGTTCCCCCAGCGATCGAAACGGTCTCTGCGTACGCCACACCGATGGTTCCGTTGCTAAGTGTGTTGGTTGTGATAGTCAAGGCGGCCGGAGCAATCGTCACCGTGTAGGACTGCGAAGCCTTCAGCGTCGGCACCGAAGAATCGGAGACCTGGATGGTGAATGTCGATTTACCGGTACCCGTAGGCGTACCCGAGATCGTTCCGCTCTTGTTGAGACTCAAGCCAGCCGGCAGTGTTCCCAAGGAAACCGTCCACGCGTACGGCGTTTTGCCACCGGAAGCTGAGATCGTCGATGAGTACGGCTGTCCCTTTGTACCGTTGGGTAATGAGGTGGTTGTGATGACCAGAGGTTGAACCGACCCAGCGACGGTGATGGCAAATGATTTCGAATCGGACAACTGCGGGGACGACGCGTCCACAACCTTTAAGGTGAACGTGGACGATCCAACAGTGGTGGGCGTGCCGGAAAGGGTACCTCCACTGCTCAAGGTCAAGCCCGCGGGCAAGCTTCCCGAGAGGACGCTCCATGAGTACGGAGTCCCCCCCCCGGTCGCGCTCAACGTTGCGGAGTAAGGCGTACCTGTCGTTCCGTCCGCGAGGGACGTAGTAGTGATCGTAACCGGCCGCACTGTAGTCGTAATCGTAATCGTGAACGCTTTGGTCGCAATCAGCTTTGGAGAAGACGAATCCTGAACTTTCGCAGTGAACACGGACGAGCCAGCCGCAGGCGGTACCCCGGAAATCAAGCCCCTATTGCTCAAACTCAATCCTCCTGGCAACGATCCAGACGAAATACTCCAGGTATATGGAGCCACGCCACCAGTAGCGGCCAACGTACTTGAATAAGACATCGAGCTAATTCCCGTGGGCAACGAGTTGGTTGTGATGCTTACAGCGGAATGCGAAGCAATGGTCATGGTGAAAGACTGCTGCGCAGTCTGCTGCGGAGAATGCGAATCCATCACCCCAATGGTGAAGGTGGACTCTCCCGACGCGGAAGGTGTTCCGGAAATCACTCCGGTGGTGCTGCTCAAACTCAAACCCGTCGGCAATGTGCCCGACTTAACCGTAAAAGAATAGGGAGTCGTTCCACCTGAAACGGGAACGGTTTGAGAATAGGCTGATCCCACCGTCCCCGCTGGAAGCGAACTACTGGCGAACGCCAATTGACTGGGCGTGCCTGATGCGCCAGTAGAAAAGCCGCAGCCCGCACAAAGCGAGAGGGTGATGAGAACAATTGAGCCAAAGAGAGCAACACGACTTGCCGGAGGGGAGAGGAGTTTCATGGCTTTCTTGGTTTCGTTGTGTTGCCACTTTCAAAATAGAAGCGAACGCCGCTCTTCGGAAGGTAACGCATGGTCGATGATCGATTCACACTCAGAAGTGCACGACACGGTTTCGGAGGCGTAGTCCTTCCGTTTTTGGGAACGTAGGGAAAGTCGGCCCAAGTCAAGATGAACGTCAGCTGTCTCTAATCTTTCCCCCTTCAGGCACGACTGTGCAATACATTGCACATGGCCGAAATCAGGCGTTTAGAACCCATCTAACTTATTGAAACATAAGCTTTAACGAGGGAGTCATTGGTATGCCGGCTGCACTGACTGGAAGTATCCCAACACCCTCCTCCCTAGTACCTCAGAGTGAAGAGGAATCCGTGTATCTAAAGCCGAATGTCGTGATTGAGCCGCTCGTGGACGGGTGGTACGCGTGGGCCCATCTGATTCCGCCAGCAACCGCGGCGCGGAATTTGACTGAACGCCATTTGCGGATCATGAACTCTTACATCGAGTCGCCAGAGACTCACCAAGCCGCCGTAAAGAACCCAGCTCTCTTGGGCGGTCCATTTATGGACCTTGGTGACAATCGAGTGGACGAAGTGAGTGAACTCCGCGAACGAACGACCTCTCAACGGAAGGACCTTGTTGCACTTTCGCGTGCGATCGAGCAACTCGATTCGCTGCTGCGGGAGAAAGGCACAGGCTACAGTCTGGAAGCGCTGTACGCGGAGGTGCCAGAGTGCCTTCAGGGATATGTCGAACTCGTTTATGACTTGAACAATCACCCCTCGTTCCGTTTGATCGAGCCGCTTCTTTACAAGAGCGAGTTTTATGACCCTTCGCTGCAGAGCGTAATGCTTTCTGAGATCAAGGCTGACGATCGGCCATTCGTCTTCAGCACGCCCCGGCTCGATCGCCGCGATGCAGTCCATCTGCAGATGCCTTTCGCCAGTGAAAAAGTGGACGCCCTGGCGCGAATGAAGCACGAGCCCACCACACTGGCGGCTCTCCGCGAAACTCTCGAGCTCAGCAGCGAAGACGAACAATTGTTCCGCTCTTTCCTCACTACTGAGCAGCCAAAGCCATATCCGAAATACGATGGCGATGGAGCACGCTGGCGCTACTTTGGTCATGCCTGCATTCTGATTGAAACCCGCGGTGTAAGCGTTCTTCTCGATCCGGTGCTCAGCTACACCTACGAGAGTGACATCTCTCGCTACACCTACGAGGACCTCCCGGATGTGATCGACTATGCGCTCATCACTCACAACCATCAGGACCACATCCTGTTCGAGACGCTGCTGCAACTACGCCACCGCATACGACACGTTGTCGTGCCTCGGAGCGGTGGGGGGGCTCTCCAAGACCCTTCCCTAAAGTTGCTTCTACAGCAATGCGGCTTTGAGAGCGTTATCGAACTCTCAGAGATGGAAGAGATTTCGTTTGATCGCGGATCGATTACGGCTGTGCCATTTCTGGGCGAGCATGGCGACCTCAATGTTTTGACCAAGTCCGGATATCTGTTGCGGGTTAACGGCCACACGCTGATGTTCGCGGCCGACTCCTGCAACATCTCTCCGAAGATGTACGAACATATCCATCGGGAACTTGGCGACGTCGATGCCCTCTTCGTTGGAATGGAGTGCGATGGCGCTCCCGTTTCCTGGATCTACGGCCCTCTCCTGACCCAACGGCTGGAGCGAGCCAAAGACCATTCGCGGCGCCTCGCGGGATCAAACTTCGACCGGGCCATGGACATCGTCAACCAGTTTCACTGCAAGCAAGTTTACGTGTACGCCATGGGCCAAGAACCATGGCTCACGTTCATCTCCAGCATCAAGTACACCGAAAAGTCCAACCCGATCATTCAATCGACGCGACTTTTAGAAACCTGCCGCGAACGCGGCATTCCCGCCGAACGACTTTTCGGCGAGAGAGAGATCTTTCTGTTCTAGAGGCGGATTTTACGAGCTTGACTGACATGACTTACGAATCGAACCAAATCGCAATACTAGATCAAGCAGAGATCGCAACACTCGTGTTGCCCGACCCCTTTCAGGCCTGGAGCGGGACAACCACCGACTATCCTCGCGACAAAAGCGTTGCGCAACTGTTCGAGGAGACTGCCGCCGCGCATCCGGATGGCGTCGCCATCGTTTTTGGTGGAAGACAACTCAGCTATAAAGAACTGAACCAGTTGGCGAATCGGTTGGCTCATCACTTACGCCGCATGGGTGTTGGGCCAGAAACGATGGTCGGCTGCTGCATCGATCGCTCGCCAGAGTTGGTCGTCGCCCTGATTGCCATCTTGAAAGCAGGAGGAGCGTACGTACCGCTCGATCCCACGTACCCGAAGGAGCGCTTTGACCTATTGCTGGAAGAAACGCACACTTCCATCTTGCTCACGACTCAGTCCCTTGCCTCGACGGTGCTGGGTGGACGCAATCTGATCTCTGTGCTGGTAGATGAGACACTATCTACGGCAACTCCTTCCGACGATTCGAATCCAGTGCCGGCAGGTGGGCCCAGCAGTCTGGCGTACGTAATGTTCACCTCCGGGTCCACCGGGCGGCCCAAGGGAGTTCTGATTGAGAACCGCTCGATTGTGCGCCTGGTGCGAAACACTAACTATTGTGAGTTCGGCCCTGAGCATGTCCATCTTCTTTTCGCTCCCATCTCGTTCGACGCATCGACACTCGAAATCTGGGGAGCATTGTTGAATGGCGGACGCCTGGTAGTAATGCAACCTTTGACTTCTTCCCTCAAGGACCTTGCCGGGACAATTCGTGAGCAAGGCGTGACCACTCTGTGGCTGACGTCCGCGCTCTTTCACTTAATGGTTGAACTGCACCTCACCGACCTTCAAGGTGTCCGGCAATTGCTGGCCGGAGGAGACGTTCTCTCGGCGCGCCATGTCCGCATGGTCCTGGAAAACCTTCCGCAATGCCGCTTGATCAACGGCTACGGACCGACAGAGAACACCACCTTCACGTGCTGCCACTCCATGCGGCGGGGCGACATTGTCCCTGATTCCGTTCCGCTCGGACGGCCGATCTCCAACACGCAGGTCTACATCCTGAATGACCAGATGCAACCTGTTGCGGTGGGGGA
>Ga0126371_10000267_pt1 | contig 41593 bp, 44 predicted proteins | sample PanSoiMetaPlot_4_FD_110145 | JGI IMG/M metagenome (GOLD analysis project Ga0126371, IMG submission 110145) | Tropical forest soil microbial communities from Panama - MetaG Plot_4 | ecosystem: Environmental > Terrestrial > Soil > Tropical forest > Bulk soil | place: Panama | collected 2016-02-17
GATCAGCAGCGATCCATCCGGACTGAGGTCACAACGGCGTTCATAAATTCTGCCGTGGAGCCACTGGCCAGTCTGGAAAGTGTCGTTCCCTGTGTCCCACTTGATCAGTTGAACCCAGTGCGACGGTCCACGTCGAAAGATCACTGCTACGGGTGATCGTCGTGCCACGATCATGAAAAGGCGAGCGGGTACGATTTTTGTTTTTGTCGCTGGCTTGCCCTTGCTAAGTGCCATACGAGCTTTTTAGCACAGCACGATTGTGTGTTCCGGTAACTGTTGTTACCAGGCGTTAGCACCAGCGTGCGCTTTTTATTCGCCTTTTTGGCTGTTGATGAGTGAAATCGCGATATTTCAACAGCTACGCCTTTGATGTCGTCAAGTATCAGGTCAGGAGTACCTAATCAGAAATCTGTAGTTCTATGGATAGAGTTGACTCTGCGTTGGGCTTCTGCAACTTCTGGACGATTGGGAAAGAACGTAATGAAGTCCCGATATTCCGACTCGGCTTGCTTGAATGCATGTTCCGAGTACCACGAATCAGCAATGAAAAGCTTTGCGCGAGGTACGTAGCCCGAATCTGGGTAGGTCTCGATGAGATTGGTCAGGAGAGTTCGCGCTTCAGCGAAACTCGACTTGCTCAAAGCCTTTTGGGCTTGCGCGAAGAGCACGGTGTCCGTCTGATTAGCGTTGGCTTTCCGCCCTGACACTTGGGCGCCAGCTAAGCCTAGCGAGAGGCACAGAAGAACGAATGCCATCACGCTAACCGCGATTGTTCGCTGTATCATCTTGCCTCCTAGGCCGGTAGCTTCTTAATCACAAATCCGGCGCTTCCCTAATTGGATCCACGTGAGATGCTGCCTGCATTGTCCGTGGTTGCCACTCCGCGCTATCTAGATCAAATTCTCTCTTGCGCACAATCACAGTTGACGTTAACAGGCGTTTACACTCATTGACCCGAATGGCTTTCCGGTTCGCATAGATTCGGACTGGTTGAGAACCCCTCGCTACATCTAGCAATCTGCGGATCTTGCAGCATCAGCTTCGCCCGGTCGGCGTAGTGAGAATCAGGGTACGTGTTTACGAGAGTTTGCAGCGTGAGATTCGCAACCGTGAACCGTTTCTCCTGCATCGCCATCGTGGCTCTATCGAACAAGACTCTGGCCGGATCAACTTGTGGCGGGCTGTGATGGGAGCACGCTGTCGTACAGAGTATTGCGAAGACCAAGGCCACGACGTGAATTGCTTTTTGCATGTCCAACCATGAATTGCTGAAGAGTTTACTCTCTGGTGGCGCTTACCTGCATTCAGTTGATGTAATCAGGCGTTAGCACAAGTTTGCGCTTTTCATTCGCCTTTTTCGGGGTTAATGAGTGTTATGGCGATTTTGCAACAGCCACGACGCAGGGAGCTTCAGCGGGCCGAGTAGATTTGTCTTTGAGGGTAGTCGCTCAACCGTGCCATCGGACTTGACCAGAAGAGCCCATTGGAACAATGTGGGTGTCCCTTTCGGAGGCGGGTCACTCCGAGGAATCGTCAGCTCAAACCCGTTGAAAGCATACCCGCGAACCGTGGTCGTCCCTTTGTTTGTCAGTTCGTACGTCGTTTCCAGTTCCAGCTTTGACATGCGTGATTGAAATTGACGCCACCAGCGCTCAAATTTTCCATGCCAGACGTTTGTCTCGTTCGTATGGAGAATAAGCAGATTGGAAGTTCTGCTGGACTACGTCTCGAAGCTGTCCCAAGCTCCTAATTTCGCTGTTGCCGGACTCACCGAGGACAAGTTCGCGGTAAAGCGCCATGAACAAGATGGGTTTGGACCCATCAGGCTGTATTTGTTCGTCCCGTGCTCGCAAACTGGCCGAGCGGCTGCGCCTGCATGATCTCAAGCCCGTGTACCATGGCGAAACCGGGGTCCGCATGCTGCGCGAACTGGGCGGCAACACCGGAAGCAATCAAGAATATGTCGTGGCTATGCGCGGTTGCTGAAACCTGCGCCTCTCTATTCAGGAGCATTACACCGTGTGTCTGCGCATTGAGAAGCACTGCATGGGTTCCAGCGGGGAGTACCGTGTTGTCGACGGCAAATTCAAACGGGGCCGCCACAGTAACACGCTGCTTCCATTGAGCGAACGCGGAAGGCATAGCCAGGAGCACGAACAGCAGACATTCAGGCGACTACACTGATTGACCCTTCGAAGCACCAGTCCGTTATATTCTCGAGCAGGTGACGCAGATCACATACATCCCAACCGACTGTTGTACGATTCGCAGCGTGGCGGTGAGCTTATGGATGAAGCTTTTCTTTTGGCCTGTATGAAGCTCGTTGTTCTCGGCGGCGTGGTTGGGTTCAGTGCAGGTGAAATGCTGGATCTGTTGCTGAACGGAACTACGGTGGATCAACTCTTGGACATGCTCCAAAAACGCTTAACCGAAAAGACGACCGGGCAGTGGGTGATGTAGCCCTAAGCAGACTTCGCTAACGCCGATATCCATCCTTCTTGCTTAAGAATCAACGAGACTACTGCCACTGCCAACAACCTGGGATGCTCGTATAAAGCCGTCGCCGCACAGCTCTCACACAGATACTTGCTCTCATTGCCGCTTGGAAAGCTTTCGATCACGATCTGCGCCCTTTCTGAACAGTTGTCACATTGCGTTAGCGTGCCGTCCACGCCAGGAAGGAACTCTCGGATGTGCGTCATAAGACACCTCGGAAGATGGACCCGCGTTAGGCTTGGCAGCCCAAGAGGCGGGTGCGTACGGTTTTGGGGTTTGATTATACGAAGCGTACCGAATGATAGGGAGCGTTGCTGTGAGCCCTCTCACATCGCGTTGTGACGACTCCTCTACTCTGCTTGAAGTCGGGTGAATACTCTGTGGATCGCTCTCTGAAGTCGGACAATACTATTCCGCACGTTGCGCGTTCAAATTTTTGGCCCGTTACACGATAGATGGATCGCGTTAGACTGCCGCTTGTGTAGCCGCTCTGCGCCCTTACGCCAAAACTGTCAGTCGCACTCGGAGAGAAAGCGGTTGGCAGTTGCCTGCGGCCACACGCTCCGCGCTTGTGGGTTTGGGAAGGGGAACACAATTTAGTTTTTCTCTAAACGCCAGTGGGCCGAGGGGGACTGTGCGGCGAATCCTTGTTGTTGATGACTTTCAGCCGTGGCGGGAAGCTGCCTGCGAGATGATTGAGGCGCAGGCAGAATTGCAGGTCATCGCTCAGGCTCAAGATGGAGAAGAAGCGGTTCAGCTTGCATTTGATCTTAAACCTGATCTGGTTGTGCTCGATATCGGGCTGCCAAAACTCAATGGCCTAACTGCAGCCGTGCGCATCTTCGAGGCCTCTCCAGGAACAAAAATTGTCTTCTTATCTCAGGTGAGCGATCCAGACATAGTTCATGCTGCCCGTAGCGTCGGCGCGTCGGCGTATGTGCAGAAACGGAAGGCGGGAACCGACCTGCTAAGCGCCATTGCGATCGCTCTTGGTTCGCGGAGGCAAGAAAAATTCTATACCTGTCCTCTATGCAACCTTCCAGCCTACACGTGTTAACGTCCGCTCTTGATCCAAACTAAGCGTGACGCGTTCGGCCTCTGGAAGGTTGAACTCTGTGAGTCCGCAATCCATGCACACCAAGAGCTGAGGGAAAACCCAAACTGTAGGCTTGTCCAAGTTCTTCAGTCCCATAAAATGGATGCCCATTTCTGCACCGAAGTACCTCTGATTTAACGAGTGACAAGATTTGCAAGACATATTCCTACTCCAAGTGACAGGCCGTTTGATCGGAGAGAAAAGGACAAAGGAGTCAAACGGCCTTCCGTAACCTGTATGGAACTGATAGTAATTTAACAGGGAAGAGATATCAGATGTACGGTTTCTTGTTAAACCTTCGCCAAAAACGTAAAGCCCGTTTTATCTCGTAGTACTTCTTCTAAGATTTTCGAAAGACATCGGACTCGATCCTCAAAAGATGGTCCAACTGCTCTGCCAGGGCCTTTCGTTTCTTTGGGTCCGCCTCAGAAGCGATGAGCCGTATAACCTCACGAATACGGAGTTCTAGTTCGGCCTCAGTCACGCTGAGTACGGCTCGCCTTGGCCATTTGAGAATCGGTGTGCACGCCCGCGACAGTTTGACTACGTCTGCAATTGAGCGTTCAGCGTCTAAGAGGGAGGAATGGGGGGAGTGGTTGGGAACTATATCATGCATTAGTCCGTCGGCCTGAGACGACAGAGCGGACTAGTCCGGAAGGTGTGTCATCTGCGTTCAAATCTTTGTCAAAGCGTTCCATTCTGGGGTGTCTGCTGGCGTTTGCCTGACAGACGCCAGGTTTGGGGGACTGTGCGGCCCGTTCTTTGGGGGTGTGCGGCACGTGAAGCGGGGGACGCCCCGTTGCGCGGTCTCAGGGGAGGGCACTGCGCTGCGTGCCGCATCGCCCTTTCATCTCCCGAACAGACTTTACCTTTTAAGCTTGGCCAATTCATCCATGAGATTCTTCATCCGGATGAGACGGCGCTCGTGGGCGAGCATGTCGTTCGGGGTGTGATGTAGAGAAGACTTTTCCAGCTTTGACTCTCGCTGGAGCTGCTTGATTTCCGCTTGTAGCTCTTTGATCCGTACGCGGATCGTCTTCGTCTCCATCGGAGAGAACCGCACCGCGTCCCCTCAAACGCGGTACGGAGCTGCGCTGGCAACGGGCGAAACCGTATCACAATACGCGGGAAAACACGACTAACAATTAGGCTAGTTACGCGATAGTCGTGATCGCGGTGGCTATCGAATATTTCGTGCTGATGTGGAAACCCGATCAAAAGGACCCGGACAGAGTAGCGCGGGCTGAAATCATCTTCTTGAGTAATCAGGCCGCATCTCATCAGCAATCGAAGAGCATGTTCGTAATCGAAAATGTGGTTGCCACCGTCTGCCCCATAGACCTCGAAGCAGGCCGATTCGTCATCACGCGCACCATAACGCACTCCCGCACGGTAGGAATCGAATCCGTGTCAAAACGTAGTTTCAATACTCTAGAACGCAGGAGATGGCACGTTGTACACGGGTCTCCGCTATAAGACATCGGCAACGGCAGGGAACGTGGGCTATTCGCCATCGAGCATTGCGCACGACTGGCACATCGTTGTGGTTCCGGTTTAGAACCGTAATAGCTTGAAGAGGCCGTCCACTTTTTTGGGGGGCAAGAATGTTGCTCAGATTAGACGACGCCTTCCACCCTTTTGCGGCCGATTCTATCCCGGAACTAGGATGAGGAGTAGCAGCGGACGTTTTGTACAGTGAGGCTTTCCAGTGATGCGGCCCCCGCAAATCGTTATCTGGTTTTTGGCAACAGCGCTCGTACTCTTGATCATCCTGTACCTCTTCCCCAAGTGCTGGCCGTTGTAGAAAAGGCCGCCCTTCCACGGTTCTACTTTAGGACTTGAGTTGCCCAAAACGTCGTAGTCCCCACGCTCGTCGCGGTGTTCTTGTTGTCACCGCTGATTAGCGCTCCAAATAAATCAGTCGCGGCCCGTTGAAGGCGTGTGATCTTGCTCGCATATCGACGTGACACATATCACATTCCCTTATCTTCCGAAGCAATACCGTTACGGCCCTGGGGAGCCTATGAGTTGTACACGATGTTCCGCGCATAGTGTGAAGCCCTTCAACGCAGAAGTTGATCTTCCTGAGGACAGTGCACTGGCGTTGTGACCGTTTCGCAACGACGCGTTCCCACCGCGTGCACTCGCGTGCCATGCGTTTGCACCGACGGGCTATTCCACATCCGTTGCAATTGAAACTATCTTGTCGAGCATCCTGAACCTGGGGCGGTTCCACGGAAACTTTGAGGGCACCTAGCTCTTAAGGGGGCGCCGTGGTTACAGGTCCTCCTCGTAATAAGAGCGGTTGAATATCCCAATCCTTCCACGCTCGGGCAAACGCTTGGAATATCGCCACATGAAGTCGTGGCTGAGCTCTTCTTGTGAGGGCTGCTTGAACGAGAAAACCTGGCAGCCCTGCGGATTCACGCCTGACATGACGTGCTTGATCGTACTGTCCTTGCCCGCGGCGTCCATCGCCTGAAAAACGCGGAGCAGCGACCCGGCGATCTTGGGCGTAAAGCATGTCCCGCTCTTGTGCGAGCCATTCGGTACCTTTTTGAAGGAGTTGGGACGCCTCGCCCTTGTCTAACTTTAGCCCGCAGGTGTAGCTGGGATCATAATTTCTTCAACTGAAAGCTCCCGGCGTTTGTAGTGCGGAACGGCTGAATGTACTTCCTGATGCGGTCGAGGATCTCTTTTCGCGGCATAGAGTGACCTCCCTACTCCAAATTAGTTTCAAGTTTGGGACGTCTCTTGGGAATTGCACTGTACACATCGCTCACGTGGGTAAGAGACGAAGTGCCGCGAATCTTCATCCATCTTCAGAAATCGCGCCCCGTGTATGCCGTAAGTGGTTCGGCATCCCACTTGGCCGAGTCGCTTCTGTCGCCGGCGCTCAAGAAACATAAGTAATCCACTCGATCAGACCATGCCCACCGCGCTAGCTAAGCTAATGGGTGGACTACGTTTGGCCTTTTCCCCGACTCATCGTCCCGGTTCGCCTTTTTGTCCGCACGGGCGGCGACACCCCTAACTGACATCCAAGCATAGACTTAGGCTGTCATCCACTCATTTCTAAAGCGGACAAATTGTCCACGCGCCCAGCCCACCAGCTTACGCCCATCTCCTTGTGTTTCAAGGCGTTCGCGCCAATCCGCCTCGTGGCAGCTGCCTTGCAAGTTAACGCTATCGCATCGTCGATGTGCAGAATGCAGCGGCCGTTAAAGGCGGGGCAACCGTGACGAGCAATATCCAAAAGGCGTGCTTGGTTGGGAAGGGCGGATTGATTCGCTTGGCCAGTTTGCTCGCTCTGCTCTTGGCTGCCAGTCAGGGTTTCGCCGGTCAGTCGCACGCCCACAGGTATCATGTCTCGCCGGAACTGATCAACTTATCGAACGCGTTCCAGCACGGTAAGTTCACCAATCAGCGGGTTCACGTGATTGTGCAGTTCAAGGACAAGGTGAACCCCTCCCACGTGCAGAAGATGGCTAGACTCGGCGGAAAGCATCTCCACCAACTGGACCTGGTGAAAGGTGGAGTCTTCGACATTCCGCTCAGTGCAGTGGCAGCTCTATCGAACGATTCCGACATCGTTTATGTGTCGCCGGATCGCCCGGTCAGCGGCGCCAGCGCTGACCACTTTCAAGAAACCGTTGGCGCCGACATCGCTCACAACTCCGGATGGGACGGGTCTGGGATTGGCGTGGCCATCATCGACAGCGGCATCAGCGATCATCCCGATCTGCGCGATCCAGCTACCGGCCTGTCTCGGGTCGTTTATAGCGAGAGCTTTGTTCCCGGCACCGATACACACGACGGCTACGGCCACGGCACGCACGTCGCTGGCATCATTGGTGGCAACGGAACATTGTCTTCCGGCTACATCACCGGCGTGGCCCCGCATGTAAATTTGATTAATCTGAGAGTTCTGGATAGCAACGGCTCAGGATCTGATTCCTATGTCATCGCTGCCATCCAACGCGCCATTGCTCTCAAAGATACCTACAACATCCGCGTCATCAATCTTTCCCTCGGTCGTCCCGTGTATGAGACCTTCACCCAGGATCCTCTCTGCCAGGCGGTGGAAGCCGCGTGGCAGGCTGGTATCGTGGTGGTCGCGGCAGCAGGGAACTGGGGTCGCGATAACGAATTCGGCACCCATGGATACGGCTTGATCGGGGTCCCCGGAGCGGATCCCTACGTGATCACCGTGGGCGCAATGAATACTCTCGGAACCAGTTCGTCGTCCGACGACGTGCTTGCCACTTACAGTTCAAAAGGTCCGACGATGCTGGACCACATCGTCAAGCCTGACTTGGTCGCTCCCGGCAACAAGATCGAGTCGCTGATGGCGCCCAACAACACTCTGGCCACGGAATATCCACAAAACGTCGTGAGCCCGGCCGAGTACGGAGATCCGGCCACCCAACCCGGCTACATGTCTCTTTGTGGTACCAGTATGGCCACACCGGTTGTCGCCGGCACTGCCGCCCTGCTCCTCCAGCAGGACCCGACGCTGACACCCGACGCCATTAAGGCCCGCCTCATGAAGACGGCCGACAAGACATTCCCCACCGAATCGATCATCGTTGATCCGACTACAGGCGAGTCGTTCACTGAAAATTACGACCTCTTCGCGATCGGGGCTGGATATCTGAATGTTACCGCCGCTCTGGCCAACAGCGACGTTGCCCAAGGCACAGCCTTGTCGCCCATGGCTATTGTGAATAGCGACGGTACAGTCTCCATTCAGGCCGACTTAAGCACGGTGTTCGGCAACGCTGTTCCTTCCGGCGATTCCGTCATTTGGGGGAACTCCGTCATCTGGGGCAATTCGGTCATATGGGGAAACAGCGTGTTGGTCGGCAACTCGGTGATCTGGGGTAACTCTGTCATATGGGGTAACAGCAGCGTCGCCGGCAACAGCGTGATCTGGGGTAACTCGGTGATCTGGGGCAACTCGGTGATCTGGGGCAACAGCACGAGCGCAACACAATAGGCGATTTCGAAGGGTACAGAGTCTGACCATGAGTACTGTGGCCAATCCGGGATTAGTGAAAGCTGGGCCAAGGCTCGCGCCGTTTTTCGTGGGATTCATGGCGCTCAGCGCAGCCATGATGCTCGTGCGGGTAGCCAGTGGTGCTCATGATTGGCACAGGCGGGAATTCCTGGGCCTGTTGATCGCAGGAGCGGTCTCATCGAGGCTTAAGGTGAAGTTGCCGGGATTGGACGGCAACATGTCCGTCAATCTGCCCTTCATCTTTATTGCCATGACCCAGTTAAGCGTCGGCGAAGCATTGCTGGTTGCACTGGTTTCCGTGTTCATCCAGAGTATTCCGAAAGCTCCTCATAAGTTTGTGCCCGTGAAGGTGCTCTTTAACTTATCGACCGCCTTGGTGGCGGCCGGACTGGGCTGGCACGCCTTCCGGTTCGTATTGGAGTCCCATTTAAACGTGGCTGCCGCGTTGGCACTAAGTTGTGCAACGCATTTCCTGGTCAGTACCGTACCGGTCGCGGTGATTCTCTCTCTTGTCGAACATTGGTCCGCGGTTCGCACCTGGATGAACATCGTCCAGTTGTCATTTCCTTACTATCTCGCAAGCACAGGACTGGTATCGATTGCAGCTGGCGTTGGCGGTCATACAAGTTGGCCGACACTCTTGGGAGTTACCTGTGTCATGTTTGTCACCTATCGATCCTACCGGCTGTATTTCAGCACCATGCGCACCCAGCTCGGCTAACCGCCGTTCGAGCGCCAGGACCCGCAATACCGCCCCGATAGCCTCCTCACATTACCCTGAATCCGCATTTACGCCCTGGTATTAAAGTTGTTATACCGTCTCTTTATCTCTCAAAGTGTGTGAGCACTTTTGTGTGACCCTGGATTTACTTGTCGAACTTGTCATAGGCTTTCAGGTCCATCGTCAATCGCGATAGGGTGACCGGCGGTCGTCCATTGGTGAAAAATCGCCATTACACTCATCCTATGAGAGAGGAAGTCAAGTAAAAAACACTTCTCCACTGCTCTCCGTGAGACCTCGATCGGAGCTTGCATCCAGGCCCCTTCTTCTTCGTGGAGAGGGTTTTGGTTTTAACGCCTTCAGCGTCACAGAGTGCGACGGGGATACGGATCGAAGTTGCTGGTTTCCCTTGTGTAGTTTCATGCAGCGGTTCCGACACTGTTCGTTGCGAAGCTGCGCAAGCCAACCGTTGGCTTAAGTGCCAAACATCATCCTATGGGAGGCTCGAGGCCTATGGCTTTTTTGGGTTGTGCGAGGGAGCGTAGGATTGACTCGGAGACTCGGTGCTGCATGTCAGCACGCGGGACGCCTAATGAGTGAATGGATACTCTCCCTCGAACCCGAGCATCGCCAGAACCGATGGGTCACCAGCGAGGCGTGAAACCTGGGAGACCACCTGAGTTCTGTGCAACGCTCAAGCTGCTTGCGTTTTCAGTTGTTCGGCGTCGAAACGTTCCTCCTTCTTCCAAAGTGTCAAAGCGATGGTCGCGATCTTGCGGGCTAATGTGAGACGTGCCATCTCGGGCTTCATGCCTTTGTGCGGACGTGTAGGGACGAATGCAAATCGTTCGCGAGGTGAGATCCAGCAGCGAATCGAAGCAGTGGGAGGTCGCCTGAGCTAAAGATTACGACGCATCAGTATGTCGTTGTATACTTTCCGACACTCTCCGAAAGAGAGCCTCCCCCCAGGACTCGAATTTTCGGACGGCATCTGCCGATCTTCGGCAGTCTGATCCGCAGCACTCTATGGTGCCAGAGAATCCTCCGCGTCCAGATGACAAGGGCCTCTCGTCCTCGGGGGAAGAAATTTCCTTCGGCAGTGAGTCGTCGTCGGCTGAAGTCGGTGCAACTATCGAAGATCGCCCGACTGCCATTGACATCGGATCCAAGGCAACTCCGTTAAACTCAGGTTCTTCGGGGTCAGATTCGCCGACCCTTGTTGACCTGGGCCCACCTAACCAGAGGACTCGAGCGGGCGCTCCCACACCTGCCAGCGGCTCGCAATCCTATCCTCCGCAATTCAGACTCACGCCCGGCATGCTGGTGGCCGTGCGTTACGAAATTCTCGAGGTGCTCGGTGAGGGAGGCATGGGTGCCGTATACAAAGCCCGAGATCGCGCCTTGGATCGTCTCGTCGCCTTGAAGGTCATCCGTCCCGAACTGGCGGCAAACCCTGACATCCTCCAGCGGTTTAAGCAGGAAATTCTTTTGTCCAGCAAGGTGACCCATCGCAACGTCGTGCGAATTTACGACCTGGGCGAGGTCGAGGGCTTCAAATTCATCACTATGGAATATGTAGAGGGCCGAGACCTGCGCCAGTTGCTCACGCAACGAGGGAAACTGGAGGTCAATGACGCGGTCGACATCATTGGGCAGGTGTTCAACGGTCTCGGAGCTGCTCACCGCGAACACATTATTCATCGTGATTTAAAGCCCAGCAACCTCATGCTGGATGCCAGCGGCCGTGTTGTGATCATGGATTTCGGCCTTGCTCGCACCGTCGTCAGTGACGGCACGACACGTACCGGCATGATGGTTGGCACGATGGAGTACATGTCGCCGGAGCAAGCTCACGCGAAAGATCTTGATGCGCGCTCCGATATTTTCACGGTCGGTTTGATTCTTTACGAATTGCTCACCGGCAAAATGCCCTACGAGGCAGAGAGCGCGGTCGCCAGTCTTTTGAAACGTACGAACGAGCGGGCGGCGCCGGTTTCGAGCCACGATGCCGCAATTCCGCGGCCTTTAACCCTGATCGTAGCCAAATGCCTGGAGCCCGACCCAAAATTGCGTTACCAGAACACAGCCGAAGTTCTCGCCGACCTGGAGGATTGGCGGGAAAAGGGAGCCGCTGCCACACTACGTTTTCCCGACGTAAAACCTTGGGCAAGCGATATTCCGTGGCCTCTAATCGGCGTGATCACGACAGTACTGGTTCTTGCCGTCACCGGTTTCTTGTTCCGACACAAGCTATTTGGGCCAAAAGCCGGAGCCACGCCAGCTCCAGTTTCGGTGCTAGTGGCGGATTTCCAGAACAAGACATCCGACCCGCTGTTTGACGACACGTTGGAGCCGATGTTCAATGTCGCGCTCGAAGGGGCGAGCTTCATCAATGCATACAACCGAAGCACTGCACGGCAGGCGGCTGCAAAGCTGCCCAATCCGACCGGAAAGCTCGATGAAAATGCCGCCCGGCTGGTTGCTGTCAACGAAGGCGTCGCCGCCATCGTGACGGGTTCGCTGAGCAGCCGCGGCAGCGGCTACACCTTATCGGTGAAAGCCATCGATGCCGTCACGGGAAAAACGCTCGCCAATGCAGATGCAAATGCCACGAACAAAGACGAACTCCTCCTCGTAGTGCCGAAGCTTGCTGTTCCGATCCGTGAGGCCCTTGGAGACACCACGCCGGAATCGGTGCAAATCGAGAAGGCTACGGGAGCCTTCACTACCCAATCCTTGGCCGCGGTGCACCAGTATGGGATTGCGATGGAACGGTTGTTGGCGGGGAATTCGGAGGAAGCCATCCAATCCTTTTCCAATGCCATAGCCTTAGACCAGAACTTTGCGCGTGCCTACGGGGGAATGGCCTCCGCGTATGGGAATCTTGGCAGAACCCAGGACGCAGAGAAGTATGTGAAGCTGGCAATGGAACACGTAGACCGCATGACGGAGCGGGAGCGGTACCGCGTGCGCGGCCTTTACTACTTCGCGACTTCGAATTATCCCAAATGCATCGAAGAATACGGCGAACTCGTCAAGCGCTTCCCCGCCGATGATTCAGCATGGGCCAATAGTGCCGCCTGCTACTTGAGTTTGCGGAGAATCCCCGAAGCCGTCGCGGCGGCACAACGGGCAGTTGAAATTGTCCCCAAAGGCGCGGTCCAACGGTTAGTTCTGTCGTTCTATAGTTCGTACGGCGGGGATTTTGCTGCCGGCGAACGCGAGGCGCAAACCGCCCTTAAACTCAATCCGTCCTCCCAGGCCTACCTCGCCCTCGCGGAAGCACAACTGGGGCTAGGTCAGATGGATCAGGCCACCGAGACCTATCACAAGATGGAAACGGTGGATGCGCTGGGCGCTTCCTTGGCCGCGTCTGGCCTAGCTGATATCGCGTCCTATGATGGGCGCTACGCAGAAGCCGTGCGAATCCTGGAGGGTGGAGTAGCCGCCGATAGTGCCGCTAAGAATGTAGATAACGCAGCCGAGAAACTCGCCGGGATCGCTCAGGTGCACCTATTGCGCGGACAGAAGGGACCGGCAGTCACTGCCGCAACCAAGGCCTCCTCGATGAGCCAAGCGGTGCCGGTGCGATTTCTGGCGGCGCGAGCTTTGCTCGACGCCGGGGAGATCGCCGAAACCAAGAAACTGGCCCAGGGCTTGGCTTCCGAAGTGCAACCAGAGACTCAAGCCTACGCGAAAATAATTGATGGTGATTTAGCCCTAGAGCGCGGAGACAAGAAAGAAGCCATTAAGATATTTTCTGACGCCAACAAACTGCTCGACACTTGGATAGGCCGCTTCGAATTGGGACGCGCCTATCTGGAGGCGAGGCAATTTGTGGAAGCAGATTCAGAGTTTGATAGGTGCATAACGCGGCGAGGCGAAGCGCTCGAGATTTTCCAGGATAACGTTCCCACCTTCGCCTACCTCCCTCCGACCTATTACTATCAGGGGCGTGTGCGCGAAGGGCTCAAGAGCCCCGGCTTCACCGAGCCCTATCGTACGTACCTCGACATCCGCGGGAAGGCCGGCGAGGATCCTTTGTTGGCCGACATTCGTCGCCGCCTCGGCCGTTGAGGTGCATACGATGCCGCCTCCCGGTCGCACCTCTCTAGTTGTGAGACGCTCATCGGTGGAGCTTGTCCCATACACCTCATTCACCTGGTTTCAAAAAAAAGGCGGGACCGTAAAGGTCCCGCCCATTGCCTTACTCTCGAAATCAGCTGTTCTATTTCACGGTGAGTTGCACGCTCGTGCTGTGACTCAGCCTCCCTCCTACAAGTGTCCCAGTGAAGGTCAGCGTGAAGGTCCCGTGGTTCACGTTCTTATTTGCATACAACGTCACCGTCGAAGCGACCGGTGCACCCTGCAAATTATCTGTGGACGGAGAGACCGTGCACGTTGAATTGGCTGGCACCCCATTGCAGGACAGGGCAATCGTAGCCGCCAGTCCACTGTTCGGGGTTAAGGTGACGGTGTAAATCGCCTGGTGTCCCGAGGAGATGGTCTGAGCGCTGGGTGTGGCGGTAATAGCGAAGTCTTGTACGACCTGCGTGAGGCTGGCAGACGTGCTGCCCTTGAAGTTGCCATCGACGTTGGTGTAGACGGCGGTAATCGAGTGCGAGCCTGCCGTCAGGGCATTGGCAGCCAGCGTAGCTGTGCCCAAACCGCTTAACGGCTGTGGCGTTCCCAGAAGTGAAGCACCGTCCATAAACTGGACGGAACCTGAGGGCGTGGCTGTGCTGATTCCTGTCCCGGCGGTATTCGCCACCCTTGCTGTGAAGGTCACGGACTGCCCGAGGATCGACGGGTTCACAGAGGAAGTCACCGTTGTGGAGGTCGGTGCCGGGTTGACTGTTTGGCCCAGGTTCCCGGAGCTCTCGCTGAAGTTTTCGTCGGTGTTCGTATACACGGCCTTGATGCTATGCGGCGACCCAACTACGGTCAGGTTTGCTGTGGCGCCGCTCGTGGCATTTCCCGAACCCGAGAGCGGCACCGCCGCGCCGAACAACACCCCATCAACCAAGAATTGGACGGAACCGGTCGGTGTAGCTGTGCTGATGCCCGCCCCGGCGGTGTTGGCCACCGTGGCTGTGAAGGTAACGGACTGCCCGTGATCGACGGGTTTACCGAGGAAGTCACGGTCGTGGAGGTTGGCGCTGGGTTGACTATCTGGTTCAGCGTCCCGGAACTCCCGTTGAAGGCCCCGTCGGTATTCGTGTACACGGCCTTGATGGTATGTGGCGAGCCGTTGACGTTCAGGGCTGCTGTGGCGCTGCTTGAGGCCATTGCCACCGTTCCCGATCCCGAGAGCGGGACCGCCGAGCCGAATGACATTCCATCAACCGAGAACTGCACCGTACCGGTTGGTGTGGCTGTTGTGCCTCCTGTATTGGTCACCGTCGCAGTGAAGGTCACTGACTGCCCGAAGATCGACGGATTCACCGAGGAAGTCACGGTCGTGGTGGTCGTCGCACACGTCGGTATGGCGGAAGTAGTGTTCGAGGGCACGCTTTCCTGAGGCGGATTCGTGTTCGCGAGCACTGCAGTCACGAAATACGAGTAAGTGGGTCCGCAGGTGACATTCGTATCAGTGAATGTAAGGGTGGTGCCGGACACCGAGCCAATGAACACGGCTGTCGCTCCGTTCGTCGAGCGATAGATATTGTAGGTGCCAATCTGCCCGAAGGTTGGCGTGCCCCAATTCAGTTTAATGTTACCCGGGGGCGAAGTCGGCGCCGCCGTCACGTTTCGCGGAGAACGGGCGAACGAGTTCGCCGTTTCGAAACTAAGGTCTCCGACACCGGTACCGACTGTGAGTTTTCCAGCCCCGACGGTAAGTTTGCCCGTGCCGACCGTAAGTTTGCCCGTGCCGACCGTGAGCTTGCCCGTTCCTACTGTGAGCTTGCCCGTACCGAAAATCTCAGCGCCGGTCGCTCCAATCTGACGCAGATCGAGGTTGGCCCAATCGTCGTACCCGCGCAAGAAGCCACTGACGGTCCCGTCGAAGTTCACATCTGAGCCACTCACCCACGAGGAGGCCGGCGAAATCGGGTCCGCCGCACCGTTTACAACGTACATCGTGGGATCCGGGTCGGTGCCCGGCGACAGCGGCGTGCCGTCGCAATGGGACTTCGCCGGTGAGCCGATTCCACCTGGCGGAACAGTCGTATACCATTTCGTGGTGGAGTACGCGAGCGCCGATCCGTCGGTAGAAGTCAATCCCCCGGGCAAGCTGTTCTCATTTATCGTGCTCAGCGCCTGCTCGGAATAATCCAGGATCCCATCGTCCAGAAGATCGACCTGGAACTGGTAGTTCATGACACTCTGATAATTTGGCTTGCAGTTGGGTTCGAGCGTGGGAATGTAGCTGTTCGCCGTGTCGTAGTACAAACCTCCGTGAGTTAAACCGAGCGCATGTCCCAACTCGTGCATGAACGTTCCGGCTTGCACCGGATCAGTTTGTCCTGAGGCTCCCCATAGACCCAGCGTGATGAGGGAATCCCCGCCGCCGATATCGGATACGCCGGATGTAGACCGGATTCGGCCCGACGCCACTGCTAGCCACGGATCCGTTGACTTTGTATAGGTGGCGTTCGTTGCGATCGGAATTTGGATGGTAAAAGCGTTGCCACTCGCAATCTGCACCGTGTAAGTCCCGTTCAGACTTGGATTCGTGATGGCATCGGTGATCGTGACGCGATCGGTTCCGGCTGTCAGACCGTGCGGAGCCGATGTGGTGAACGTGACCGTATTGCCAGAGGCAACTACGCTGGCCAGGCTACCACCCTGCAAGCCCCACTCCGGTAGACCGGCCGCGTGCCCGAACAACGCATAGTGATAACTATCCTTCCGCCCATGTTGGAAACGACGGATGCACGGGCCACTCAGGGCCTGCTCGCAAGTAAGCTCGTCGGGATAATTGAGCGGTTGGTTCTTGAGGAACTGAAACCCATCCTTCCAGCCAACGAGTCCGGTCTGGTTTGGGTACTCACACAGCACGGGATTTCCGGACGCGTCCGTCGTATCGGTACAGGTTTGTTCCAGGATCGCGCCTGTGGCGAGTGCCGCTGGGTAACCGGGATTCCCAGGGATGATGTGCAGGTTGGTTCCCTGGCGCGAGAACGCATTCGTCAGCAGTGTTTGGGAGCTCGCGGAAGGATAGAAGGAATATCCGTTTTTCGTATCGCAGGTGCCATCTGCGTTTACGATGCTGCACATGTAGTCCAGTTGTACAAACAGATCCTTCGTCCCGGATGAAGCACCCGGCAGCGACACCCAGGAGAGATCAGTAGTGGCGCACACACCTTCGTTTACTGAAGCATCGCAGTATCCTTGTTTCTGCTTCCACACATCCAGGATGCCGTCGTTGTCGCTATTCTGAACGGTTGTGCTTACGATTACGGCCCCCCAAGATACACAGCCGCTGTTCGATGGACTCGGAGCCACCATTGTGGTTGCTAAAGCATCATTGGCCTTCACTGGGTTGTTTGCGCCGCTGAAGCTCCACGTGGGATTGTCCCATGATCCGTTGTAATAGCCTGGGAAGGGCGGGAGGTTCCCGTAGGGTGAGGGCAGGTTCACGCCGTTCAAAGACACGGTTTCGTACTTATTGCTTTGACCGTTGCCAACGAGGTGGGTCAGCTTGGAAACCGGATTCGAAGCAGCCTGGTAGAACCCCTGCATGGTCTGCGACATGCCCGAGGAGCTGTTGGCCGGGGCGATAGCGCCGTCGTAAATGACAATCGAGGTCAAGGGCAACGAAGGGGTGAGGGCGCGGTAAATAATGATGAGGCTAGCGCCCAATGTCAGTGGCGCTCCACTTCCGTTGCTTCCGCTATCGGCAAGCCGCACCTCATATATGCCATTGGCCTGCACATTTCCTTGGGCATCCTGAGACAAAAACCGGCTTACGTCCGCGCCATACACGCGCATGGTTTTCGAGCCCAGCGAATTGCCCGAACATCCGCCCGAACTCCATGACACCGGAGCATTAGGGTTCCCCAATATCACTCCAGTGATCGGGTAACCGGTTGAAGGTCCGCCCGCAAATACCGGTCTGAAAAAGCCGTTCTGTCCGGCAAACACTGTTTGAGAGCTCTCAACTGTTTCCCAGTAGAGGAAAGCAGCCACGATGTCGGCGCCTGAGGGGACTCCCGTGGAAGGTACGGAATTCGCGTCAGGCATCGTGAATTGTTTCGTAGCGAAGCCGTTTACCCCGAGTCCGCGCAGACCCACGCCGGCCACAACGTAATCGCCCGTCACAAAATAGTTATTGCTGAAATTCAACGGACTTTGCGCAAACCCAATCTGCCCCGACCCAATCAGCAACAGTAACGCTAATACATACACCGTAAAAATCAGCTTCCGGACAGCACGGTGCGTGCGTGTGCAAAAGTGACACGGCATGTTCGTTATCCTTATTTTGATCGAAGGACCTGGGAGCCTCCGAGGTTGGTACGGACGACTGACAGGCCAAAATGGCGGGGCCTAGGGGAAAGTCATTTTCCGCTTATCCGCATCAATTGTCAATGTTTACGTTTCGGACACCAATGATAACCGTTTCTTGGTCGCTTGCAATTTAGTTCCAATCCCCACAGAGCTCAAGATCAGTGCGCCAACCTTGGCTGGAAGGGTGTACGTCGACCAACCTGCTGCATAGCGCTAGCGTTGTCAAGGTTCTAAAGGAAGACCTACTAAGCGTGCGAGTGATTCTTAGATGACAACTCAGCCCGATTTCGCCGGGAGTCAATCGCGTGTCTTCCAGCGCGCACACCTTCTCCGCTGCCGGGAGGAAATCGAACGGAGCTTATTCAACACGGTAGACGTTGGAAGCCGAACAGTCGTTGCTCGGGAGCAAAGAAGGATGGATTGAAATCGGAGTAGACTCCGCCGAAGCGCATAGAGCCTGCGGTTTCTGCCAAAGAAATTCGCGGGCCTTCCTGAAGGAGACTAAGTCAGCCCAGGCCTCGAGACATCGGCCTGGGCCTTTTTTTGGTCTGCATCCTAGGGGGCAAGAGCATGCAGCCGCAAAGGCTGATGGCTCAGCCCGATTTCACACAGGAGACAATAGCGTGTCTTCCAGCACGCACCGCCTTCACCGTGGAGGAAACCGAACTGAGCTTATGCAAGACGGTAGATTTTGGGGCGCGAACGGTCGTTGCTCAAGAGCAATGAAGGTTTAGTTTTGAATGTAATGAGACATTTCAATAATTAGCGCAGGAGCGCTCTCAACTGCCTGCTCACGGCCTTCTCCACAGGAGGCCCCCATTCGTAATCATCGCCGTCAGCCGCGGCTCTGAACCGGGTGGTACTTCCGGCAGCACTTCCCCTGTGCCCGTGCGACTTATTCGACAGTAATATCAAATTCAGGTCAGTTTCGAGCTCGCTGCGGATCGCCGACTTGAGACATCAGGCGATTTCACACGTTGACGAGCAGTGCCTTTGCTTTTAGAGGCTATCGCCCTGATTTTCAACCGCACTACCAGGATTCGCGTGTGCCATGGTATCGGACCATTCGCTACATCACGAAAAGAGGCGATTGCATAAGTTTGCGCTTCTTGGCCTCTCTTAAGGTCAATGAGCCTAATTGAGATTTATCGCCAATCGTGACGACGACTTCGTTAGCGGTTTACGAATAAGAAGATTCAACAAAAAGCCCGGCGTCCGCCGGGCCTGAAGATCTTCATTTCGCTCAATACGGACTACCTTGTTTTGACGCAGCCAGAATTGGCGTTCGACCACTCATACTGATAAGCGAATGGCGAGCCGTCTGCGTTCACTCCTGTTATTGAGTCGGTGAACGGAGTCGGGCTCCAAGCACACTTATCGTCAGCCTCGTAACCGCGATGATCGTACCATGCTGTGCCGTCCTCGTCGGTAACAGCCTCTCGCGTCTCATGCGAGACAAAATGCTCGAAGTTCTGTGTGGTCGAAAACCCTGAGCTCTGGCAGCCTCCGCAGCTCGGATACGGCATAGAGGCATATTTCACGTCGAGGCCGCTGTGCTGGAAGTTGCCATGGTACGCACAGTAAGTGAGGTTAGGTCCTCCGCAGGAGGTGGCGGAACCATCGGAGGAGTACGAGCTGGCGGGTAGAAACACCTCGTAAATCGTGTCGGTGCGAGGAGCATTCTTGGTTACTTTGAGGACCTCCGACTGCACGGCCGCATCAGTCACATTGGTCGGTGGAGCGGAGCTGTCGTAGATCGCGCCTCCCATCGCTCCCAGATTCGACTTCACAATGTATACGGGGCCCGTTTCGTAATACTGGGTGATCACGTTGTACTCGCCGGTAAGGCCGTAGCCCGGATCTGTTGTGCCGTTTCCATCAATGTAGTTGCTCAGAGAGGTCGATATCGAATTATCGCTGCCCCCGCTGCCCCACGTTGGTCCCCAGTAAATTGGAATGACGTACGCGTTGGTGAGAACCGGCCCGTTGTGGTAGGTAAGGTTGCTGCCTCCACCGCGAGCTGCAAACTCAACCACGAAACGTTGCTTGGTGGGGAAATGACGTGGATGCGGATTGAATGATTCAGCTTTCTGCGCGAATGCCATAGGTGCCAACGATGCGGCAGCTACGACAATCGAGAGCAAAAATCCAGATGTCCTCATTGCAGATCCTCTTTTCGGTGGGAGTTGATTCCAAGAGAGGCATCGTATGGATTGGAAAGTTTCCTCCGATTGCCTCGGAGATACCTCGTCGGGAATGTCGGCAGCGGAGTGGTCGAGACAGACAGTCCCCACTCTTCTTTTGCAGGTAAGGATGCAACGATCTGTTTAGTTTGTCAATGTGAATAAGGTTACTTAGGGTCAATGTGCATTTTGCCACGGGCCGTTAGTACTTAGTACAAAGTAGGGCCGTTGGTTCGGATAAAACCGGCCAATGAGTAAAATAGAGATGCGCCGACAATCGCTGGCCGACGATTCGCTGACCGCGCTGAACTAACCAGATGACGTTTGTAAACCGAGCGCCTAGCGAAGACATCGGCGGCGGTACAGCGACGCAGGTCCTTTTGCAGACCACCGATTCCGGTCTAACTGCACCCGGAAAACGATAGAGTGCCCACCGGAAAAGTGTTTCCCGGTGTTACTGCGACCGAACCGGTCTTCATTTCAGTCTGACCGCATACTGGCGTGCCGTCTGAGTTCGATACAGGTTCGCCGTCAAGGTTGTAATTCACGGGTCCGTTGCCCTGATTGTAGGTCGTGCTCGCACCACTGAGAGTTCCCACGAAGGCGTTCACGCCGGGAACAGCAAGTGTGAAACCCACACAATCGAATCCACTCTGGCAAGAGCCACCGATTGTTGTGACATTTGCGGTGGCCATCGATTGCTGAACAAGAGGAATGGTAACGAGGACGTTCAGGCCGGTGACCGATTGCAAAGCCGAGAGGGTAACGATTTCGGAAACTCCGCCGGACATCCCACCGGTCTGCACTGTGCCTGTCAACGACGCGGGACCTGTACTGGCTCCGCTAGAGCTCGGCTCTGGCGTCAACGGAATGTTGCCCACCGCTGTGCTGTCCGAAACTCCCGTCGTTATAGTGGCGGCATAGAAGATGCCAGCACCGTTTACAGCAGCAACGACCAAGTCATACGTTCCTCTTGGAACTGGGCAGAGCGCGAAGTTGCCGTTAGCGTCCGCCAGCGTAGACATGATGACGCGATCTACCCCACTGCCATCGTCCTGTTCCACTGCCACAACGGTTGTTCCGCCTACAATCGGCATTCCCGTGGTGCTGTCCAGAACCGTTCCGTTAATCGCCGAAGTGAGTCCGACTTCTCCGGCGTGCAGCACGGGCTTGAGCATAAATGTCCCATTGCCAGTGGCCACAATCGATGCACAGGCATTGAAGTCAATATCGAGATCTTTGGTTTCTCCCGGTCCAATCGTGAAGTTTCCGCCTGCGATCTGCCCAGAAGAAATCTTTAGCCCAGTTTGCGCCTCACTCGTTAGTGTTAGAGGTTGGATGCCATTGTTCGTTGCGAGAACGATGCAGTTCGCAGGATTGCCTGGTGCAGCCGAACACCGATTGCTGGTGGCAATCGAAGCATTGTCGGGGGCAAGAAAGACGCGGACTTGCTGGTAGGTGCCCGGCTGAATCTCGGTCTTCGACCCCAGCATCGCAAGGAAGCACTCGGTGCTCGCTTGCGCGAGCAAGTCAACCTGTTGTGGGTTGTTTTGCAGATTGGGGGTCAGATCAACCCACCCGGAGTCATTCGGTCCCGCATTGGCACTCGCATGAATCTTCACATCTGTCACAGTGACAAAGACGTGGCTGTATGGACCGGATGGTGCCGAGCAGGTCGGGGGATCGCTGATTGATGTGTTCACGAATGCTTTCTGTGAGCTGCCGCTACTTCCTGAACAGCCAATCAATCCAAACGCAATCCCGAGCGCTACGACTGATAACACTAGTCCGATGAAACGAAACATCTATTTCCCCCTCAACTCCGTTTGTCGAAATAGTCAGTGCGATATATCGATGCTGCTGTGAATATCAATAATCGGGCGCGGAACGATGATCTGCCCTTGCTCGTCCTGGTAGTAGAAGTGAGGCCTGCCCTGATAGCTGAAGGTATAACAGCCTACTTCTTAGCTTGGTCGGGAGGCAGTTCGCAATTTCCCCACCCCGTCTTGTTGCCACGGCTCCATCCGGGAGGACGCGCATCCTTATCACCGTAAGGTGCAGTACTCGTACCCCTCGCCGCGTTGCCAACCCTCATTATCATCATCATCGGAGTGCTTGTTTCCATGCCCGTTTCTTGTGTCAGTTCCCTTGACCTGCCAGTAACACCGGCGTGCCTAGCCCGAGTGCCATACCCAGCGTGAGTATTATCAGTAGCCGTCTGTTCATTCGCACTCTGCCGTTTCGGGTGCAAGTGCTAGCCGGGCAGGGTTAGCTTATCTCCCGAAGATTGCACGCACAGGGTTACGGAAGTACCGGTGCGAGAGGGGACAAGGATTTGGACACTTTTGCTACAGAGCGTCCGCCCCTGGGGACCTGCCCGAAAGAGTAGTCGTGCGAGATGGACGCGAGTAGTGGGCGAAGTCAGGCGATTATAGAGAATTATGTACGGTCTTTAACGACTGAATCGAAGTTTCTCTCGACCGCATTGCCTGATCGTAAACATGCTCGCGAGAGGAAATCCTAGACTAGCTCCCAAAAAACCAAAAGTCGCAACCTGCCCGAACGACGCGAAGTGCCTCGCACCGGACAGCAAAAAATGCTTCATACGTTAGAGCTGGAATCCAGAGGAGCAGGCGCAATTGGAAACTCATTGCGTAACCTCGGCTGCAACTCTAGCGGCAAGTCGCACGCAGATCCAGGGCAATGAGTACATTGCCTTCCCCGTTACCGCGCTCTGGACGTCACAACCGCCGTATTACGCACAGTGATTCAATCTTGTACAAAGCTTGGAATGCGCATTGAGGGGTGGTGACTGCCTCACAAACTTTGGCTAACGCCTTGTTAACGACAGTTACTTTTTGTAGCGCAAGTTAAGGCAGTGGTGCCACGTCGGCTGCCATCCGAAATGCGGCCAGAAACTCCGAAAACAGAATCTGGGGGGAATGTGGGCGTTCCGCCGGTTGGTGGGCGAGAGCACGAGTAAAGAAGTTCTGCCATTCTGCTGGCGCATTGGGGATGTATTCCGTAATAGGCGTGAGACAAGGGCCGCTGCCGGCGAAAGCGTGTCTGCCCGTCAACATCTCGTATGCAATCACGGCGATGCACCAAATGTCGCCGGCTTCTCCGGCCCGCTCCCCATGCAATCGCTCAGGCGCGATGTAACCCGGTGTTCCAACCAATTCCCCGGTGTGGGTTGCTCCCGCGAGCGTCAGAGTAGTCTCATCAGGATCGATCAACGCCGCGATTCCAAAGTCCAGCACCTTCGCAACGATGCCAGCCTGTTGCTCGGTCAGAAACACATTCTCCGGCTTCAGATCGCGATGAACAATCGATCGTTGGTGCGCGGCCTCGACCGCAGAACAGATACCTCGAAGAATCTCTGCAATGCGGGAAACACGTAACGGTCCTTTGGTTTCCAATTCCTGGCGCAGAGTGACGCCGCGGAGCAGCTCCATAACCAGGAAGCCTCGACCGTTCGCAACCCAGCCCGCGTCGAAAATAGTCACCACATTCGGATGCTGGAAACTCGCAAGGACGCGCGCCTCCCGCCGGAAGCGAGACATTGCCGAAGCGTCACCTATGCGCCGATCACCGAGAAACTTGATCGCAACTGGCCGGTCGAGTTCTAGGTCTCTGGCCTCGTATACAACGCCCATTCCACCTTGACCGATCCTGCGCTCCATCCTGAATCTGTCTTGAATAAGCCGAGGAACACTACCACGCATGAGAGTGCCGGAGTCCGCGGCACAGTTAGCCGCGTCGAAGTCATAGCAACGTCCGCACGCCGGACACTCAAGGCAACCTTCTTCCAATGTGCCGGGCTCAGAACGCTGTAACAGGAGACCAAGACTATCGGCGACGGACTGAAGAAGCTCGATATCGTCACGAGTGTAAGGCTGTTCAGACCGTTTCGAGCCCACACTAAGAAATACAGTGCATGCCTCGGCCGATGCAGACACAGGAAACAGCCATTCCACGTTCGCGTCGCGCAGAAACTCGGTTTCACGGTCCGGGAGGTTGCTTCGTAACGAATTTTGCAGATCTCCGATTTCCAGGGGTTTTCCGATTGCTTGCAGAATCCGACACAATCGCGCGCCGGCGGGGAGAGGAGAGGCCGGCATCTCGGACGCAGCAAGCGGGCGATAAGCAGGCTCCCCTCCATACAGGCGAAAAATGCCAGTGTTAATGGGGTGCAGCGCACAATCGATCTGGGCGATGATGCGCGGCGCGACGTCTTCCACACTTCGACCAACGCGTAATTCGCGCACCGTTGCGCTGAGGACCTGCTGTGCGTTGTATTGTTCGCGGAAGAATCGCCGATCGAGTGCACGAAGCCATTGCTGTCTGCGCACGTGAAGGAATGTTGCGAGTGCCGCCAGTGAGATATAGATCGACCCGCGCTCGCGCAGGATTAGCCCTAGCGGTTCGTCACCGCGCAAGAGCACGTCTGCGAGGAACATTGTCAGAAGTGCTGGACTCACAATCAGAAGCGCATTCCGAGCTATTGCATACTGCAACCCCTGGCGGATGATAACTCTGATATCGAACAGGCGATGGCGCAAGATCGCATATGCGAAGGACGCCGGAAGCGCCAGCCCGGCAAAGACGATCAAGCTGTATGACAAAGCGGCGAAGCGTGGTGGCACAAATCGTCCGAAGGTGAGCGGCACGTATACGAAGACGATGACCGCAATACCCAGCACGAGGATGCGAACGCGGCGCCGCTCGGTCGCGTCGTTTAAGCGCCGGTAGTTCAGAAGAAGTGTAATCAAGCCGGCCGGCACATAGGTAAACCAAAAGATTCGGATAACCGGGATCATCAACACTGGCGCGGCCGTCGACTGATTCGGGAGGTAAACAGAACTCCAGACATACAGGAACTCGAATGGCGCGAGTGCGAAAATCGGCGCTAGGTATAGCGCCCATGCCCAACGCGCCCGGAACAGAGGCTTTGGGAATGTGCCAAAGAATGCGGAAAAGCCGACCATCCCGAATCGCCCAAGAATTCCTTGGACCCAGAGTAGGGCTTGGACCGGTCCCGGAAGTTCCCGGAAAACAACCCCAAGCCCATAAGCGCCGACCATCGGCGTAGCAGCCGCCGCTAGAAACAAGGCCCCCCACCGGGCATTCAAATTGAACGGGCGAGCGAAGGCAATGATGAATGCAATTGCCAGAAAGGCAATTTGCATGAACAAGAAACCGTATGCGCGGATCGCGTCTGGGGATCGCCAGGTACGACGGGGTATTACCAGCGTGCGCTCGAGCCGCACTCCATCTCTGACAGAATCTACTCGCAGATTATCAAAAGCTTTGACATTGAACGTAATCGTATACCAATCCGCTGCGCTGCGGATGTTGTGTCCTGCGCAGGCTAGGATCTGGTCGCCTGCTCGCAGGCCGCCTCGCGAGCCCGGAGAATTACTCAAGACTCCATCGACAGAGACACGGTCACGGTCCTGATTCACCCTGACGCCGACCCACTCAGGCCCGTAGAACGCCAGATACACGGCAATGCAGAGGTATGCCGCGTACGAAGAAGCAACCACATACATCCACCATGGCACTTTTGTTTTGGGCATGGCTACCGCTCGCCCGAAGAGCCGCAATTATAGCAGTGTCCGCGAGGCGTTCTTGAGGTCGATAGTTTTCAATTGGGAGAGCCATCCGAATCTCTTTCATCGTGCTGATTCTGGCAGCCCACGACTTCTCGCTGGCGATACGTGAGGCTCTTTGATATTTGGCTCGATTGATGGCTCGCGTACCGAATTAATCCGGAAAAAAGGCGGAGGAAAAGCGCAAACTTGTGTAATTGATCCCAATGACAATGTCGGCTCCCAGGCCCGAGTAACGTTGGTGGTGCTGAATCCAACCAACAAGGCTCGGGAGAAGGAGCCGAACATGCTGATTATAGATTCTCTCTTGAAAATCAAAGTTTTTTCTCTCTGGAGAGGTGCAGGAGAACCTCTCTCTTTTTGGGTTAGTTAAGCGCAAGCAGCGATCGTCCTGGGCACCTCTGCGGCGCACAGCTTCGACCCGTCGTACAGTTGATTGGTGCGAAACATCGCAAACAACGCGTGGAGGAGTTTGCGCATGACCGCTATAACCGCCTGAAGACGTGCTTTGCCGTGTTTGAGTAAGCGTTCATAAAAACGCCGCAGATGGGGCTCTCGACGCAAGGCGACCAGCGCCGGCATGTATAGCGCACGCCGCAGATGGCGGCTGCCGCCTCGACTAATCCGTGGACGTTTTTCTACAGAACTGCCGGAAGTGAAAACACAAGGATCGAGTCCACTGAAGGCTACCCACTGGCGGGCATCGGCCGTATCAGAGAGCACGACAAGCTCCCCCAAGATCTGTAGCGCACTCTTCCTTTGGACGATCAAGCGCCAGTTTGCCATCAAGCCCGATACCGTCGGGATACCATGGCGTCGAACGGATGATGGATTGATGAAGCCGCCGCTAATCACGAAGGGCCCACGACACCTACGGCGCACGAAACTAATCAATCGCCTGCAGGGGTTCCAAGACGCGCCTGTCGACGGAAACGTGGACTGCGAATTGAGTGAAGAATTCTTAGCCCACCTTGCGATGTATGGCCCGCTGTGGAGACGCGATCAAGCAGTTGGGCGCGCTCCTGCGTTCAAGGCCAGTGCCATGCGAACGTTGAAGAGCCTTGGCTTGAGAACCCGCGAAGTATCGTTGAAAGGTTGCAATGGGCGATGCATAGTGTGGCAGAGGATCTTGAACGCAGGATTTTATTCGAACGCGATTCCTTGTTGCTGACGACGCGCTCTACTTTTTGATGCCGGCACCTCTCGAAAACGGGCGCCTTGCCATACGGAAGAAACGTTCCACCTCACCGAGCGAAAAATACGCTCAAGATATGCGCGCGGGCAACGGCTCAAACAAATCGTTGATGAGCTTGCGCAAATAGCGAATCTGAAAAAGCGCTAAACAGGGCTCGGCTTGGGGGCGTTGGCTTTATTGTTGAGATAAGCCAATTCACCGAGAATCTCAAAGAGACGTTCCGCTCTCCTGTTATGTGCCTTAACGTCTCTTGGCGAAGGAAACCGCTTCTTTTGGTAGGCCTCGTCAGCCTTGCGAAGCTTCACAATTTGCGTAGACAAAAAATGAACGCGATCGCTTTGCCGCGAGGACTTCATAAGAATGCTGAACGAGAGCGGCCCGGCAGGCGGGAGAAGAGCCGCAACCCCATCGTGCCCCTACTGCGAGAGCAGTCAATTGGCAGTTTTGACAGGCAACCTAGGATGTTCTTGCTGTAGCTGAAGGGGGCCGCTTCGTCTTTGGGTACAGAATGTTGCTCGGTGTAAAACGACCCCCTTCTACCCTGTTTTGGCGAGATTCTATACTTGAACAACTAGAATTGATAGTAGTAGCGGGGCTTCAAGAATGGAGCCCGTACGGGGGAGTGCGGACCCTATATTTACGAGGAACTGCGCCTTGGATCCGGTTGTGGACATTGGCCTATCTGGCCCTACGGTATTGAGTAGTTTTCGGGGATTGTTTTCTTCCACGTTGAGGGGCATAGTGCGCGCCGCAAGGTGGGGCTTACGAGATCCGTTACGGCTCCTTTGATGGGGGAGCCGAGCTTTCCCGAGGCCCCGACTCTCCTAAAGTAGTTTCAAGATTACCCAAGCCGCCGCAAGCATCCCAGCGAGCGCCACCAAACAGAGAAGTCTTCATAGGAATATAAGATCTGGATCAGGCAGAAGCATTCGGGCGAGCAGGGTGCCCAAAATTAAACCCCTGCCTTCTCACGCGCTCGGACCCGAACGGAAGGCAGGGGCAATTTTGAAACAACCAGCGGATGACCATTGAACGTCGGAGCTGGACTCTGGGCAACTAGAAGGAGTAACAGGGCGCTCAAACATCGGGCGGCTTGCCCGAGCCTTGATCCGCGAGGGCCTTGTCCAACTCGTCGGACAGCGCCACAATTTTGGCAAAATCGGTCTCTTGGGCTAATTCTTCCGCAACTTCTCGCCACGGGTGACCCTTTCCGTCTTGAAGTGACCTGCCGTTCCTCCGACACGAAATAGAGACTTATCCGGTTGGCAGGCGATTTGTCTGCCGCGGATTTTCCTATTTGTTGCTTACATTCTCAAGGTCTCAACACTCTTAAAAAAAGCCGCGCAGCGCCTCGAGTCCGAGTCAAGACGCTCCACGGCCTGCGGCTGATCTGGAACCGCAGTGTTCAGGAGATCAGCACGCGAGAGTGAGCACCATCTCATGGCTGCGAAACTGACTTGGGATGACGCAGAGAAGATTGGGATGCTTCTTGCAAGCATCCTGAGCTTTATCCGCGCACAAAAATTAACCCCTGCCTTCTCACGCGCTCGGACCAGAACGGAAGGCAGGGGCAATTTTGAAGCACCTAGCGGGTGCCCATTTAACATCGGCGTGGGAGTCTGCGTAACCTAGCGAAGCTAACAGTTCAAGCCAAAAAAGAGACCTTGCGCCCGGCAATGGCTCAAGGTCTCAATAGAGAGCACTATTCGTTGCTCCATGACTTTGATATCACTTCACTAGGCTCTCAACTGTCGGATTTGTCAGAGCTTTAGGGAGAAAAGCCGCGCAGTGCCCCGAGTCCGAGTCAGGACGCTCCACGGCCTGCGAACTGATCAGGAACTGCAGTGTTCTTGTGATCAGTACGCGAGGTTGAGAATACACCTGTGTGGCTCAAGAGCTGCGCAAAAATCAAGCCCCCGCAGTCCAAGGCTCGAGGTGACCAGAATGCGGGGGCTAAGGCTCGGGTCGTGTCTAAATTGGATTGATTCGCATTTAAACTTCGGGGCGGGAAACCGGACAACTCACAAAGTTGACAGTGTCAGCGCGACGGCCAACAGACGGTCGATTTCGTACAGGAGTATGATTCTCGCCATCATGAAGCCCTCGTCAAACCCGACACCTCGCAAGCGTGGGAATCCAAACTGGGGAAAGCCTCTTCAGATTCAGACTATTCCTTGTGTCGCTACTGAGTTTGAGTTGCGGGCGAAGCGGTTAGGACTCACGAAGGAGGAGTATACCGCCTCAGCCCCGCTGCGAACGTGGTGCGTACAGAACAAGAATCGGTGCTACATACCAGAGTGGCTACTTGCCGAGTGGGGAATCGACGTGAGCGAAGTAATCGCGTAGCGTAGAGTCAGCTTTCGCTGCGACGTCCACGGAGTCGTTAACCTCTATCAGCTTCATGAAGACTAGCCCCGCCTTCTGAACATACGAATCGCAAAGACGATCACGGCCACGACCAACAGAATCTCAATCACATTGGCTAGGCTCATATTTCATCTCCCTGCTGTGCGGGAATCTTACGCTTGACGTTCGCATGTTCATAATCATCGACCAACGGGGCTACAGGCGGTAACAGACGATCTTCCGCAATGCTACCGGTAGTACAATTTCCTTGTCTACACAGCCCTCCGCCCCGTCCAGTTCGGGCAGTCGGTCTTCGCTCAAGGAGGCCGGAATGATTACCAGAGAAATCTCCTTCATCTGTTCGATATGCGGTGAAAGTGTTGCTGTCCTCAGCTGCGTAATGGATAAATCGAGTAAACCCGCACACAAGTTGTGCCACGCCACAAAACGGGCACTCGAAGATGCTCGCAAAAGCTCTGACGTTTCCCAGGCTGCGAAGACTTCAGAGCAGTTGCAACCAAAAGTTGCTTAACAACTTGCGTGTTCCGCAACGGTTGCAGCGACAGGCCGCGCAGTGAGAACACGGAATGACTCCGGCGTGCAAGACCTGAGACAAAATGCTGCGCGTTGAAGTCAAGTGAGGGATTTGTACTTGGTGCCGGGAACAGGACTTGAACCTGCACGACCTTGCGGCCAACGGCTCCTAAGGCCGTCGCGTCTGCCAATTCCGCCATCCCGGCACGCACTCCATCTTAGGCTACAGCACGCAGCTCGGCAATTCTTCGATTGACCTTGCGCTTCGCGACGGGCGCGCTTTGCCTCTTGCCATTGTGATCCGCAAGACGCTAGACGGCCTCCTTGAGATCGGATGCTGCCAAATGGGCGTATCGCACAGTCATTTGAATAGTCTTATGCCCCATACGTTCCTGGACCGTGCTTAGGGGAACTCCTTTCATTACGAGCCGACTCGCGAATGTATGCCGCAGATCATGCCAGTGAAAATTCGTGATGCCGGAACGCTGGACAACGCCGTCGCGGAACCATCGCGGAGAATACCGTTTTCTCCTGCCGTTTCCACGCACGGGCGGCCGCAATAGAGGGACGACCCGACCGGATTCGTTGCGGTCCACCAGGAGCGATTTAAAAGCTTTCTCCGCGACCGATTTGATTGGAACGTGACGCTTTTCGCCGCTCTTGCTTCGAGGGACGGTGATGACAGATCTCTTGACGTTAACATTTTCCCAAAGCAAAGCATACTGTTCGCTCTGTCGCAATCCCGTATGAAGCGCCAAATCGAATTCGGGCTCCCGTTCCGGACAAATGCTGGGTATGCGTTTCCGCAGAATGGCTTCTTCATGGTTTTCGAGAAACCTCACCCGGGCGTTGTTCTCCTTTCGTCGTTTAACCTCCCGCACCGGGTTAACCGACAGGTTTTTGTTTCGCACGGCGAGTGTAAAGATGTGGCTTAAGAAACTGCGATATCGGTTCAGCGTTCCAGCTGCTCTGTTTTGCTCCGCCAGGAGGCTGAGCTTGCGCTCGATCTCCTGCGACGTGATGGATGCCGCGTTACGGCCACCGAACCACTCCAAGACCAAACCTTTCTTGCGAGAATTGTTGTAATGGTGCTCTGCCGAATCGTGAGCCTTTGACGACTCGATCGCATCCTCCAATATTTTGTCGAATGAGACTGCCGTCTTGCGTCGACCTTCAGGAAGTTTCCTCCCCTCGAGGACCTGTTGCTTACGTTTGTGGTAGAGCTTGGATGCTGCAGCAAATGTTCCCGGCAATCAGGATGTCGCTAAAGGTCTTCCACGTTGGCGGGTCAGGAGGAGAGTCTTTCGTCGAGTGTCTTACCCCGCCGCCGCCCGTTCGGGGTTTCGGTCCGACTTGAAGGGGACCTGAACATGGATGGTTGTTCCGACCATCGGTTTCGATTCGATAGCAATCGTTCCGTTCACGAGCCTGACTCGCTCCATCATGCTAATAAGGCCCAAACCTCTGCTCTGCCTTGCTGCTTGGATGTCAAAACCTTTGCCTGCATCACTGATTGTGAGATGAACTCCATTTGGTTGTTCTAATAGGTGGACTTCGATCCGCTTGACCCCACTGTGCTTGACTGCATTATGAAGAGCTTCTTGTAAGATTCGGAACAGGGTCACACCAACTTCGGGTGGTATCGTCCTGGCTAGATCAGTTTTGTAGTTGATCTCAAATCCCTGACGCTCGCCAAATTCTCTGCACCAACTTCTGATCCCTCCGACTACACCCAGATACTCTAGTTTTGAAGGGTGCAGCTCGTGCGACAAGGCTTGCACCTCCGTCGAAATCTCAGTCGTCTGTTTCAGGAGTTCCCCTATGCGTTGTTGAATTTCAGTAGGACCGTCCTTCATGTTTTCGAGTTCGAGCGCCAACATGGCGAGCCGCTGGTTGATGTCATCGTGAAGCTCTCTTCCGATTCGCGCTCGTTCCTGTTCCTGTGCTTCGATCAGCTTTCGAGTCATACCTGCGAGAGCCTCTTCTCCTTTCTTGCGCTCGGTCACGTCCACAACCATGCCAACCATCCGTTCCAACTTGCCGCTCTCGTCGAAATATGCGCGACTGATCCGTTCCACCCAAATTAAAACTCCATCGGGCCTCAGGATTCGATAGGCGATGTGAACAGTCGGGTTTTCGACAGTTAGCTTTGCAAGAGTGGCTTCGAGTTTGGGTTTGTCATCCGGGAAGACCATTGCTAATGTCGCCGCACCAGTAGCCGGGTCGTCTGTCTTGACGCCGAGAATCTCCAGCGACTCCCCGGAGCGTTCGATGATGTCGGTCGTTACATCCCATGAATAGGCAAACATCCTTCCGACTTTCGCGGCTAGACGCAACCGCTCTTCGCTTGCTCCTAGTGCTCGCCCGGCCGCCTTATGCTCCTCGACGACAGCGGCCAACACCATGAAAGAAGCTCCCGCCACCAGCAAGAAAAGCTGCAATGACAAGACATCAGTTACGGGCGCACGGCCTGTGAAAGGGCCACGCCGGTGGACGACACCCAAAATCGCCACGAAGGCGACAAGTACCATAGAGGTGGCTGTTCCAGTTATTCCAAACCGCAACGCCGCCCACAACAGAAATGGAACAAGCGAATAAATCAACGCCGGTCGGCTTCCACTTCCGGATGCTACAAAAGTGAAATACGCTACGACGGCCAGTCCAACATACATCGATGCCGCTTCAAGGCAACGTGCCTTGGGAATTTTCCCTCGCGTGAGCAGAATATCTGCCAAACCCAAGATGGCCGGAGTCAACGTCAGTAGGGCTAGCGCCTCAGTAAAAAATCCAACCCACCAAGAATCTCCCTCAAGCGCGACTGCGGCGGCGGACGCTACAGAAATGGGGGCCAGAATGACTGCAAAAAGTGAATACTTTGCCAGAGACTTGAGGCTGTTTGGTTTTGGTACTACTCCCCCGAATGCATACCTGACGCCCAGAGAGGCTACGAGTATCTCAATGGAATCCGCCACGAGAAGCCAAATGGTGGCGCGGATCGGCAGATGTTCCTGCACATCGTAGAGCGCGAATCCTGAAAGTCCGGCGATCAGGAGCAAGGGCCAGAACTTGCGAGGTGTCAACAGGAGAACTGCCACTAGAAAAGCGCAGCCTGGCCAAACAGGCCAGATCATCTCGGGCCGTAATACGAGAGCGCCCCCCAGCTTCGCAGCTAAGTAGGAGAGGAGGGCAACTAAGCAGGCCGCGACGACGACCTGAAAGGGGGAAACCCGGGTGAATTGGCCTTGCAGAGGGGGATTTTGCCGATTCTTCATCGCAATGGCCTTCTGCTTGCAGGGTGCGCCGGAGGCTATACCTTCCCCTGGGACTGTGTCAACGTTGCGCAGAAGCAAGCAGAAAATGGATTTCTTTGGGTGGGCCCTAGTTGGGTTCGCAGTTTTTACGGTGAAAACTACCAGCATACAAATCGTGTCGCACTCCGATAGATTTCGTTGCCATTGGCCAGAAACTGATGTGCAGTATTCTTGTTGTCGATGATGTCAAGGTATGGCGGGACGCCGTCTGCCGAATCCTGGGAACGCGACCCGGCTTGCAGGTTATCGCTCAAGCAGCGGATGGAGAAGAAGCAGTCCAGCTAGCGGAAGAGCTTAAACCCGATTTGATAGTGCTCGACATCGGGTTACCGAAACTCGATGGTCTACATGCAGCGGCTCAAATTTCAAAGCTTTCCCCAGCATCGAAAGTGATCTTTTTATCTCAAGAGAATGATCCCGACACCGTTCAAGCCGCCCTTAGCATCGGTCTATCAGCATACGTTTACAAGCCAAAGGCAACAACAGAACTACTATGCGCGGTTAAAGCGACTCTTGAAGAGACAGATCATGAATGACCTTGAGAGAAACACACACGGCTTCACGTTGTTTACCTAGTCTTGCCCAATCGGCGAAGGATGTCGAGCTGGTGCGCATAGCCGCGACTTTACGAATAGTTCCTAAATTTGTTGTCGATGCCATTTAGTTACGTTGTCCACAAAGAATACCGTTTGATAGTCAGTATCGGATCTGATTGTGTCACTTGAGTGAGATCAAAACACGCCAAGATCAAACGAAGACAGATCCCGACTTCAACCCGGAATTTAATCAAATTGTGGACTTGAGGGTGTCACGCGCTTCGACATGTCGAGCGAGCAGGCCGAGGCACTGGCACGCCGTATGATCTTCGCGACCACTTCAAAACGCGCATTCGTTGCAGTCAGTCCGGCGATCTTCGGCGTAGCGCGAATGTGGGAAATCCTCACTGAAATGAGTGATCACCCGTCGGAGATCCGCGTATTCTACGACCTACCTGCCGCCCTGACATGGCTAGACTTGGAGAATCTTCCCAGCAAGTTGTTCCCATAAAGCCACGACTCGCATTGAGTGAGAGGGCAGACAATGAGTGTAACGGCGATTTAACGCCAACGACCAATTCCCATGCGAAGGCGGCGGATCCTGTGAGAACAGTTGCATCAACGCAGAATCAGAACGCTGCTCCTCCGCCCGTGAGATGTGTTGCTCACAACTTGTCCAGATATTTCGCATAGAAGTTCTTGCTGCGAGACCTTTCCAATCGCTCTTACCAACCAGCAATTGCCTTAGCGTCTGACTGGCCTCGACTAGGGTGTCTGTGGCGTTCACGACGGTTCCGGTGGTACTCTGTTTCGCCGTTTCGGTGGCGGATTGGGGTCATCCTCGCTCTTGGCCTAATCATAGGCAGAAGGGGTGGCCAAATGAAAAGACGTGCGCAGCGGCTGTTCTCGGTGATTTTTCTGGTACTGCTCGTGGCCCCAACGCTACTGGCGCAGAATCCCAACTACAATAACGGTCCCGTTTGGCGCGTGATTTACATTGATGTGAAACCGGGCATGGGCGACGCATTCTGGACCGACATTCGGCAGAACTTCAAACCGATCTACGAGGAGTTCAAAAAGCAAGGTTGGGTCTTGGACTATCGGTTCTTCACGAACCCGGTTGCCCAGCATCCGGATGACTGGGGCGTTGCAATAACGATCCAATACAAGTCTTGGGCGACGCTGGACGAAATGGGGGAAAAGGCAGCGACGATTGCAGAAAGGCACTATGGCAGCCGACAAGCCATGGCAGATGCGGCAAAAAAGCGCAACGAGATTTCACCCACTCTCAGCACCACACTCGCCCGTGAGGTAACTTTGAAATAAACTGATGCAAAAGAAAACAAGCAAGCCGCCCTATGGGGCGGCTTTTTGGTCTGCGCGTACGGCACGAACGCTTAGAGCGCGCGAATCAGTGAAAATCGTGATATTTCACCAAGAAAATGAGAGACGGCGCGGTCATGCCATACGTCATAGATTGATTCACGGAGTTCAGCTTTCGTGATGTCGGCAACGAGCCATTCGACACGTTCTGAACAGACGGCAAGACGCCTGATGTTTTCGTCGATTGCCTTTCGAGAAATGTCCAATACCGTAATGTTGTCGTATCCATGCGAAAGCAGGTCATCAACGAACGTAGACTCGCCTCCGCCAATATCGATGATTGCTGATTCCTTAATGGCGACCCGTTCGATAAGTGAAACGGAAATTTCAAGGTGTGGGCGATACCAACTGACAGCGGTCGGAGCTTTCTCTGTGTATATTTTTCCCCAGTGATTCTGAGAATCCACAAGGATTCCTCAGCTAGCTGAATCTACCCAGAATGGTACTGCATTCCTCTCGAACTGGCCTGCCAAGAAATCGCATCGGTAATCGACATTTATTCACCGAAGTTTAATCGCCTCCTAATCGCGGTACTTCGAAAGGCTGGATCACGTGATCCGCGAAGTATCACGGGTGAGAGGTCCGTGCTCACAGGCCTCGATACGTTTACCGAAAAATTGCCGCTCGATAGGATTTCGGCTGAGTTCGAGAGCCGTACAAAATCGCTCACGGGCGATCGAGGGCCGACCACCCTGCAACTCAAATTCGCCGAAAGCCGCGTGATAGAAGGGGTATTTCGCCAGCCGCTCTGGATCAGCAATCGCTCGCAGTTCCGTCAGGCCGCTCTCGGGCCCGCCAAGCTGACCCACCGCGATGGCCCGATTGAGCGCCACAATCGGAGTCGGGCGGATTGTAATCAAGATATCGTAAAGACACACGATTTCTTGCCAATTTGTTGCTTGCAGGCTCGGAGCGGTTGCATGGGCCGCGGCGATGGCCGCTTCCAGATGGTATTCGCTGAGCTTTGAACCCTTGGCTGACAGATCCAGCAGTTGCAGCCCCTCGCCTACAAGCTTTTGATCCCACAAGGATCGGTCCTGATCGAAAAGAGAGTTCAATTTTCCTGACGCATCGAGGCGCGCTGGCAATCTAGCTTTGTTGAGGCACATGAGCGCCGAAAGCGCATAGGAAGTGGGAATTGTTCCAAGAGGATGCTGCAGCAGCAGGGTCGCGAGTCGCATGGCCTCCTGGCAAAGCTCAGCCCGAACCGCAACTTCGGCGGATGCTCCGTGATAGCCCTCATTGAACAGCAAGTAGAGTGCCCGTTGGACGGCAGGAAGTCTCGCCGAGAAGTCGGATGGGGCATGCGTGTCGAACAGTCTCTTAGATCCCGCCAGAACTTTTTTCGCTCTGGGAATCCGCTTTTCCACCGCCGAATGGCTAGTGACAAAGGCACTCGCTACCTCATTTAGGCTAAATCCGCACAAGATGTGAAGGATGAGCATTACCTGCGTCTCCTCCGGTAAACGAGGATGGCAGCAGGAGAACATCATCCGCAGCTGGTCATCTTTAATGGCGTTCTCGGTGAACATTTCTTCTACGACAGGAGCAAGGGTCCATTCACTCTGAAGAAATCTGCTGAGCTCCGGCTCGTAGGTTTGTGCGGTACGTTCGCGGCGCAGAACGTCGAGCGCCCGATTTTTGGCCGTCGCCATAAGCCATGCAGACGGATTTTCAGGCACGCCCCGAAACGACCACACCTCCAGCGCTCGACAGAATGCGTCCTGTACGACGTCTTCTGCGAGCGCCAGGTTGTGGACGCCGAAAATGCGCGTCAGCACAGCGACCATGCGGCCTGCCTCGTGCCTGAAGAGATGGTCCGTCAGTTCCATTTACATGTTTATGACTTGGATCGGTCGCACTTCCACTGAACCACCAACGTCCAGGATCGGACAGTCTTTTGATAGCTCCACCGCCTGTTCCAGGTCGCGAGCCTGGATCAGTGAAAAGCCACCGACCACATCCTTTGCCTCAGCAAACGGCCCGTCAATGACTGTCTTTTGTTTCCCGTTGACCACCTTGCCCGAACCCTCGAGCGGATGCCCGATGTCTTTAAGGTGGCCGTTTTCGCCAAGCTGTTTAAACCAGGCCCGCCACTTTTCCATCCTTTTCTGCATTTGCTCCGGAGATGCATTGGTGTCTCGGCCACGATACAGGTATGTGAAGTCGCTCATTTGTGATTCTCCTAGAAGTGTTGTTACTTCTATTCTATTGACGATTGAAGTGAGCGATGCCGGACATCCTTCTTTGCGTTTGGCTTGCAGAGGTTGACGAACTCGCGAGCCTCTCTCGCAAGACGGACACGGCAGCCGCAAAGGGCAACTCGACTAGCACACGATTACATTCGTTACAAGCTCGCAACACTATTGTTTCCGAAAAGTCATGCGCAAAATCAGCCAATGCGACATGGACGCGTTCTGCGCTTCGGTGGTGCAACGCGATGACCCTCGGCTTCGCGGAAAGCCCGTAATTGTGGCGTGGAAGGGCAACCTCTCGGTCGTTTGCGCAGCCTCGTACGAGGCGAGAGCCTTCGGCGTGCGTTCTGCAATTCCAGCGAAGCGTGCAGAACGACTCTGTCCAGAAGGCATTTTCGTTGCTCCGGACTTCACCAGATATAGGCCGTATCAGACAATGTGCGTGAGATCTTTTACGCGCCACACAGATCTGATCGAGCCACTGTCGCTCGACGAGGCTTATGTACATGTGACGACGAACAAGGCGGGCTTGCCCCACCGCAACGCTTGTGGCACGAACGATTCGCGAACAGATACGAAACGAACTGAACTGACCGCTTCTGCCGGAAGTGGCGCCGAACAAGTTCCTGGCAAAATAGCTTCTGACTGGAAGAAGCCAGACGGACTCTTTGTAATCTAGCCAGAAGAAGTAGACGCCTGTCTGCTGACGCTCTCGGTCGGGAGGCTTCCGGGCGTCGAGAAGGTCATCGAAGACCGATTCGCGAAACTTGGAATAAAAACAGTAGGGAACTGCGAAGTCTGGAGCTCTCGAAACTTGAGAAGGAGTTTGGCCGCTACGGACTGCGCATGTACGAACTTTCCCGCGGTATCGATGAGAATCCAGTCGTATCAGACCGGCCGACGCAATCCATATCAGGTCGAGGACACGTTTCAGGAAGATGTTTTGTTGGCGAAAACTGAACCGATGTTCAGGCGGGTCGCAGAAAAGCTCTGGTCAGCGTCGCGGCAAGAACCACAGTAACCGAACCTAGCAATAATCACCGGACAATACGAACCCGAATCGCAGCAAACTGTTTGCAATCCTCTGCACATGTTACGAGAATTCTTTCCATCTTTGCGATTCGTCGGACAAGGACATACGTCCCTAATGATTAAGATGCAAGCGGTTACAGCTGCTTTTTTCAAACGACACTTCGGCCCTATTCTTGCAAACTCTTGATCTGCGCTTATTTCGTCATTCGGCGCCGGAGGTTTAGTTTTGCGAGCGAACATTGCTAGGTCGGTCGTTCTCGCCGTAGCGTTGGTCTTGATTGGTTCTTCTCTAGCGGCTGCCAACTCTGTCAGTTTTGATTTGACTTCGAATAATCTGGGAATCTCCGGTTCTGTCGGTACCGTGATGATTACGGACACGGGCACGAATCAGGTCACGGTAACGATTACCATGAATGCTGGCTTTTCGCTCAAACTCGAGGGCGGGGACGTTGCCTTCAACGGCCCCTCGGGGCTGACCGCAAGCAGTGCCAGCAATCTGGCCGGGACCGTCGGAGTGACTGGGTTTACGGGCTTGAGCTTCAACCATTTCACGGCCGGGAAGAATATCGCCCAGTTCGGGACATTTGATTTTGACTACACGAGCATCAAAGGAGGGCCGAAGGGAACGGTCAGCGTCGACACACTGACTTTTGTGCTCACCGCGCCCGGACTGACGGCGAGCCAGTTCACCGGGGCGGCGATCCACTTCTGCACGGCATCCGGTGGTGACTGCGGACCGCAGACGGGATTTGCTTCAAGCGGCCCACCGACATCGGTGCCGGAACCAGCAACCTTGTCACTGATGGGGACTGGGTTGATCGGCTTGGCAGGGGTTGTACGGCGCCGCATTCGTGGATAAGACTGTCTCGCTCGTAGAGGCCCCGCCCCAAAAAGGCGGGGCTTTTGATTTTTGCACGCGCGCACGATGTTCAAGGTTTCTCGCTGTAGCCGCTTGGTACCCCAGGCTTGCTCACGCGCGGAGCAGACGGACCACTGAATGAAGTGCTCTTCAAGGCGGTGAACTGGCTATTTAATTCGCCAGTGTGGGATGTTTTTCCGGACAAGAACTAAGTCCTCCGGCACATTAGTAACGCTGATTTGCGAGAAGTGCGCTGCTAATCTACGGTGAAATGCAACAGCCCGGTGCTGATCCTGACGAAATCGCCAGCGTACTCATCGCGCGCCTGATGCGGGAGGTTCAGAACTTCTGCGAACACTCGCTGATTCCAGAGGGCGCAAGCGCTGACGAAATCTGGAGCCTGTTCTTGACGCACTTGAACAATGTCGAAACGTCTACCACGTGAGAGTTGGGAAAATTAAGAGGCTGGTCAATTGTTGCTAGAAATTCGCCGTACCGCAGGACACGAACGGCGAGTCACTCTCGAGCGGCAGCCTCAGTCGCCATTGTGCACCCGATTAAATTTCTTCTTGTAAACTGCGATACCGATAGCGTGGCCGAACTGGGCGTCTGCGCCTGGTTCGTGCGGAAGTTGTATCCCGCCATAGACACGCGCGTCAGAGATGTCGTCGGTTATCTGCTTAAACGAAGTGTATTGCAAAACGATGTCGGGAAGAATTGGAAGGGGCACTCATCTATCCCGCGACGGAGCATTTGAGTATCGTGAGCCTCGGTATCACAAATTTACCCATATCTCTCTGCTAGAGTGGATCGTCAATTCGGGGTTTGTATGCGATACAACACTGTCTGGCCGGGCTTGCTCTTCTTCTCTTTCTGTTTCGAGATCGCGACGTCCGCAGCGTCGGCTCAGAACGTCCGATTATACGTAGACAATAGCGAAGGTGACGACGTCAGCGTCATCGATTTGCAGACGCTCGACACCATCGATGACATCCGTTTAGCCACCAAAGTTCACGGTCTGGCGGTGCAGGCAGATGGTCATCGGCTGTTTGCGACGGTCGAATCCGACAACACCCTGCGCGTGGTAGATACCGCGACCAACAAGGTCACCGCGACGATCACGCTGACGGGGCGTCCGAACCAGTGTGCGGTCACACCTGACGGACACTACGTGGCCGTGCCGATCCGCGACAAGAATGCAGTGGACATTGTGGATGTGCAGCAGCAGAAGGTAGTGAAAACGCTGCCCGTGAGCAAGCCGCACAATGCATTCAACGCCGGTAGCAATCGCTACTTGTTTGTGAGCGCGATGGGCGCAAACCAGATCAACGTCATCGACCTGACAACGATGACATACTCGGCGAAGGTGACGGTCGGAGGAATTCCCCGGCCGTACGTGGTGACGCCTGATGGCACAACAATGTATGTCGCTTTGACTGACCTGCACGGTTTCATGAAGGTGGACGTGGGGAGTGGGAAGATGCAGCGAGTAGTGATGCCGGCTGAAAACCATACGCCGAAGCAACGCTCGTTCGAGCCAAGCAACACGCTGACACACGGGCTGGCACTGTCGCCGGATGGAACGGAACTGTGGGTCACGAGCCTGCTTGACGATAGCCTGTACGTCTACGACGTGAAGGCGAACAAGATCGTCGGGCGCGTCCAGGTCGGCGATGGACCGAACTGGGTGACGTTCTCGCCGGATGGGAAGTATGTGTGCGTAAGCAATACCGGAACAGACGATGTGTCGATTATCGACGTGCGGGCGCGGCGCGAAATGAGGCGGGTGAAGGTGGGGAAGGCGCCAAAGCGGCTGGTAGCGGCTGCGATCGGAGCATAGCGTCGTGCGACACAACTGCGATCGAGAGCCCGACAATTCCGGTAGTTCTTTCATTGCGTTAATGGCCGATGCCAATTTGTGCAAACGCCTGGTAACGACAATTGACTTCCGGTTTGCCCGTCCGAGGAGGTCCTAACTATCGGAGTGATGCCATCACCGCATCTATGAAGGAGTATCTGCCATGAGCTCAAAATCAACTCGGACAACGTTTGCGATGGCTGTGATTTTCGCTACAGTTTTTGTCCTTCAAACCGTATCGGCACAATCCACCTCAGCAAGTACTTCCCTGGTTGCTGCAAAGCCTCTCCTGCTGGAGAAAAATGAGGGTGAACGTCGGATATGGCGAGAGCCTCCTCCTGGAGACTTCATGCTGAAGGTCAGCCCAAAAAACAATGGTTCTCAGCACCTTGTCATGGGAACCGAAGACATGGCTCCAGGAGGCGAATTTCCAACTCACAGGCACCTTAAGCAGGATGAAATTCTCTATATCGTAAAAGGAACGGTTCACGCTCATGTGGGAGATCAGGAAGGCGATCTGCACGCGGGAGGAACGGTGTTCATCCCGGCGAATACCTGGGTAGAAGTGAAGAACGCGGCAAGCGAAACCGCCAGCGTGGTGTTGGTATTTTCTGCGCCCGGCTTTGAGAACTATATGCGTTGCGATTCTGTGCTGCCCGGTGAAAAAGTCAAACCTCTCTCGATAGAAGAAAAGAGAGCATGCAGTCACGAAGGGCACGTCATTTACAAGGACCTAGAAGACAATCCCAAAAAGTGAAGGCTTGC
>Ga0126371_10000268_pt1 | contig 41455 bp, 19 predicted proteins | sample PanSoiMetaPlot_4_FD_110145 | JGI IMG/M metagenome (GOLD analysis project Ga0126371, IMG submission 110145) | Tropical forest soil microbial communities from Panama - MetaG Plot_4 | ecosystem: Environmental > Terrestrial > Soil > Tropical forest > Bulk soil | place: Panama | collected 2016-02-17
ACGACAACTTGGGGCACGACTACAACCCAAGTCAACAATCCGAGGCAGATGGAGTTCGGATTCCGGGTCAGCTTTTAATTAGCATCATTTCAGCGACCGCGAGTTATTGCTCGCGGTCGTTTTGTGAAGAAACTTTCTCTCCAGATAGGAGCTGGTATCGGGTAAGCCTTCGATATCGGCATTCTTTATTGAACGCGAACACGCCCTCGCACATGTGAACCGCTCATCACAGGGTGTCGCATTGCATTCCCGGATGGCCAAACACATAATGTCAGCCACTTGGTTTCCGGAGACTCGATGGATACCTCGCAAGCATTACTTCGCAGCCAGCTTTTGTTAAGAGCTTGGCCAATATGCACTCTGGTCGCCCTGCCCTTCTTCGCGTCCATATATGCGCGCCCGCAAAATGCAGAGACGTTTCCTACCGGGAGTGTTCCGGTGATGAATGTCGGCGGAAACTATCTTGATGCCCAGTTCGCGCGCATGGACCTCATAGAAAAGCAATTGGAAGAGCAGAAGCAAAAGTCACAGGTGCAACAGAAGTACGAAAAGCAGATGCTTGAGGCCGGCACCGTGTCCGCCTTAGATCTGGAGGCGCCCCGACGCGCCGTGGCCGAATTCAACAAAGCGGCTGAGCTATTGCAGCACCAAAGGGTGGCTGACGCGGTCGCACATTTGCAAACGGCCATCTCGAGTTATCCGAAGTTCGTTTCGGCGCACAACAATCTCGGTCTTGCATACTTGGAAACCGATCAACAAAATCGTGCACGAGCGGAATTCGAGACGGCAGCCAAACTGGACAATAGATTCGCGGAATCCTTCCTTAATATCGGCAAACTGGACCTATCGAAAAAAGACTTTGCGGCGGCACAATCAAATCTAGAGAAGGCGGCCGCCATCCGGCCCACAGACGTAAGAATCTTGGCGGTCCTAGCATACGCGCAGAATGGAGCTCACGAATACCATCACACCATTGATACTGCAGTGCGTGTCCACGGATTAGAGCACCCTGGAATGGCGAATGTGCATTACCTGGCTGCGGCGTCAGCCATCGCTCTTGAGCAGTTTGATGTCGTGCAACGCGAACTCGAACTGTTTTTGAAAGAGGATCCGGCAAATCCACTTGCGCCGACTGCGACTCATAACCTCAAAATACTGGCTTCCTTGAAGACTCGGTCGGAGCAATTCTGGCAGTCACAAAACAACTCAACTCCGACGGCGACCGAAGTAGTCAAGACGTTTCCCAATTCGGATGCACTCAAGCACGCGCTCGCATCCCTAGGAACTGAAGACGATATGTGTAGTGACTGCGATGTGAACACCGAGGCCAGTGCATCTGTTCTATTGCCGGCTGCCTCTTCAGCTCCGATTCCCGGCGCACTCGGGAACAACCCGGGAGCGTGGAGGATCCGCGAAGTCATCGACGAGGTCGCCGTCTTTTTCTCCGTCACGAATCGGGGAAGGCTGGTCAACGATCTAAAAGCAAATGATCTCGCCATCATGGATGACAACAAGCCGCCTACTAAGGTGCTGCAGTTCACGCCTCAATCGAAACTACCGTTGCGGCTCGCCTTACTCATAGACACGAGTGGTTCATTGCAGACACGCTTCGCCTTCGAAAAGCAAGCGGCGAGTCGTTTTGTCGAGAGGATGGTCACGAATCCAGCCGATCTTGCGTTCGTTGCTGGCTTTTCCGATGACGTGAAAGTCTCCAAAGATTTCTCCTCTGACAGTAAACAGCTAGCCACCGGGATTGACGATCTGAAGATCGGCGGCGGCACTGCGATCTGGGACGCGGTGTCCTTCGCTTGCTGGAAGCTCGCAGCTTATCCGGAAAAGGAACGCGTAGCGAATGTCCTGGTCGTGCTCACCGACGGAGAAGATAACCTCAGTCGCATCTCTCTGAAAAAGGCTATCGAGGATGCACAGAATACCGGGGTCACGATCTATGCAATCAGCACTAAGGGTTTCCAAGACCTAGGCCAATATGGAAATCCGATTTCCGACGCTGACAAAGTACTGCAGGCGATGGCAGAGCGCACCGGGGGAGAGGCTCTCTTTCCCGGGGATATTGGCACTCTAAATAAGAGTTTCGACAAACTGCACGACATCATCCGCAGCCGCTACCTCGTCGCATATCGACCCGCTGATTTTCAAAGTGACGGACGCTACCGGAAGATCAGCATCTTAGCCAATAGAAACGGAAAGCGACTGAAAGTTCATGCTCGTCAAGGTTACTATGTACCGCGGGAGGCGAAGAGCGGGAGCTAAGCACTGAGCCGAGGTAGCGCGATTCAGAAGCACTCCAAACTTAGCTGGGACCAAGCTCTACCGACCAGGGACTAATAATCGCCGCCTATGGTAGCCATCGAAGTTTTCACTCGTCTCACCCCTGGCTAACTCCGTTTAATCCCTGACAACAACTACCTCTCTGTGCTAAGCTGCGCGGCCAAATAAAGGAGCCAAGCCTCGGTCGCGACTTGGCCCACTTTCATAAGTCGTCTGGAATCTTACTCGGCGCCATAAGGTTGCTGAAATTTTCTGGAGGGACGCATGATAAGCAACGTCTCGCAACGTCAGGAGTCGCTTCTGACGGGCGGAGGAACTCTTCACATCCGAATCACCCTTAATAAAGAAGTCTTCAGGGCTGTCGTTCAACTTTTTAGTTGGGCAATTTTCCTGGTTACGCTCTGCGCACTGCCATTGCTCGCTCAAGTCGGCTCGTCGGGCAGTATCGTTGGCGTTGTGACGGACAACTCGGGCGCGGTGATCGTCGGGGCGAATATAACGTCCACAGACACTACGACGAACGATAAGCGCACGACGACTACTAACACTGCGGGCCGCTATGTCTTTGCGAACTTGCCACCTGGGGCTTATGAGCTCAGCGTCACTCAGCCCGGCTTCAAAGGTGTGAAGATCAGGCAGAATGTCGAAGTCGGCTCAGTCGCGACTACGAATATTTCGTTGGAAGTCGGAGCTGTCAGCACTGTGGTCGAAGTACAGGCTAGTGGCGCCCAGTTGCAGACAATGAACGCTACCGTAGGCACTACGATGAACTTCGACATGGCGCAGGCCTTGCCCGGATTGAGTCGTGACGTCTCCGGTTTGGCTCTGCTGCAACCTGCGACCACGCCTGTAAACGGCACTGCCGGGCAAGCGGGCTCTGTGGCGGGTTCGAATGCCGACCAGAATATGTTTGTCCTCGACGGCGGCAACAATTCCAGCGACATGGACGGTACCAACACAGTTTACCTGAGCGGCTTCGCGGGTAATCCGATCACTGGTGGCGGAAGCGCGATCCCCAATGGCGTTGTGCCTACTCCCATCGAGAGCATCGAGGAGTTCAAAGTTGGTATCGCCGGACAGACCGCCGACTTCAATTCTGCTGCGGGCAGCCAGGTCACGATGGCGACTCGACGCGGCACGAACACCTGGCATGGTACTGGTTACGAGTACTATTACGGGACAAACTTTTCCGCTAACAGCTGGACAAACGGCCACACTCCATCGACAGATCCCGCAACCGGCGCTACGCGAGGTTTCACGCCGTTGCCTTCGCGTCATCAGAACCGTTTTGGCGCTTCCGCGGGTGGACCGGTTCTGCCGTTTAATTTCCTTGGCGGAAAAACCTATATCTTCGGCTTCTACCAGGGCGTTCGTTTTCCCAATATCACGAGCTTCGAGAGATCAACCCCTTCTGCGCTGCTGCGAGCCGGCGTCATACAAGTCCAGAACAGCAGCTCCAGCCCGATCACCTTGAATGGCGTGAGTTATGCCCCAAACGCATGGATGCCCTTCAATTTGAATCCGAGCCCTGTCACTGTGAATGGTGTCACTTATCAGCCGGCAAATGTATGCGGTTCGGCAGGCAATCAGCCGTGCGACCCGCGCGGCATTGGACTCAACCCCATCGTGAATCAGCTTTGGTCGCAATACATGCCAGTCGCGAACGACCTCGCGCCAGCCTCAACCGTCGGCGACACGTTCAACACGGTTGGCTATCGAAACACCATCCGATTGCCTCAGAGCGACAACAATTGGGTTGTTCGGTTAGATCACGACTTCGCGAAGAACTGGCATTTCATGGGCAGCTACCGCTACTACAAGCTGAGCCAGGCAGATCTTGCTCAGTCGGACGTGGGTGGCATCCTCGGAGGAACCAAGGGTCAATATACTTCGACGCGGAACCTGCCGTCGTATCCCTCGATCCTCGTCTTCGGACTCAACACTACGATCGGCAACAATCTGACCAACGACTTCCACTACAGCTACACATATAACTGGTGGCAGTGGGGCGATGCGGGAGCTCCTCCGCAGCCAATCGCCGGCCTTGGTGGCGCAGTGGAAATTGGCGGAGAGACCACGGCTGCAGGAGGAGGCCGGAACGCTCTGATTCCCTACAACGTGAACACGCAGGACGTCCGCACTCGCTTCTGGGACGGCCAGGATCACATGTTCCGCGACGATTTGAATCTGCTGAAAGGCAACCATCTGTTCCAATTCGGCGGCCTTTACCAACGCAACTTCGATTGGCATGATCGGAACGACAATGGCCAGGGAACGATGGCCGCAAACGTCTACCAGGTTAGTGATGGCGCTGGAATCTCATGGTCGGGGTTCCTGCCTCCGACGAGCATTGTGCCCGCTGCACAACAAAGCAATTTCCAGGTGCTGGCAGCCGATGTGCTCGGACTCGTGAGTCAGCCGCAGACACTTTACACCCGAGCTGGATCGGATCTTCACCTTCTTCCCTTGGGCACGCATGCGCAAGACAAGAGCGTGATCCCCTACTACCAAGGGTACTGGGCCGACACATGGCACATGAAGCCTAGCTTCACCCTCACCTATGGTCTCTCTTACGCCGTGGAGATGCCACCGTATGAGCAGGCCGGAAAGCAGGTGATGCTGGTGGATCAGGGCGGGAATGCAATCCACATGGCCGACTACCTCGCACAACGGAAGAGCGCTGCTCTCGCCGGGCAGGTTTATAACCCGGTCCTCGGCTTCGCTCTCGTGAACAACGTCACGGGTGGGCGCAAGTATCCTTACGATCCGTTCTACAAGGGAATTAGTCCACGATTTGCTGCAGCTTGGAACCCGCACTTCAGCAGCGGCATCCTTGGATCAATACTCGGGGACGGTAAGAGCGTCATTCGCGGTGGCTACAGCCGCATATATGGACGACTCAATGGCGTAAACCAGGTACTAGTTCCACTGCTGGGCACTGGAATCATGCAGGCAGTTGCTTGCGTGGGAGCTTCAATGAACGGTCAGTGCTTAGGAACCGGCGGAGTAAATCCATCGACTGCGTTCCGAATCGGGACCGACGGTCTGGTCGCGCCTCTCGGCGGCGCTCCGACCAACACGCTTGCCCAACCTTACTTCCCGGGCGTTAACGGAAATCTGGCGGCTGCACCTGGCTCTGGGCTCGATCCGGACACGCGTCCCAGCGTGAACGACTCGTTTACCCTGTCGATCCAACGCGAGGTCTCTTCAAAGCTCTTTGTTGAAGGTGGCTACATCGGGAAGATCATCAACAACGAGTTCCAAGAAATCAATGTGGATGCCATTCCGTACATGACAACGCTCGGTGGACAGACATTCGCAAATGCTTATGGAAATATGTATACGGCAATTTGCGGACTGAACGTACAGGTATGCCCAGCCGCGAATGTGAGCACACCTTCACCGCAGCCGTTTATTGAACAGGCGCTAGGCGGGCCAACTTCTAACTTTTGCAAGGCGGCTGCCAGTTGTACCGCCGCATTGATCGCAGCACAACGCTCCCTGATAGCCTCCAATCGCGTCTACGAGCTGTGGAATGCAATGGCTACCTCAACTTCCTGGACGCTAGGAAGAACCAATCCGGGAATGAATCCGCCCGGCGGGTGTGCAGCCACCGTTATCGTTTGCCGTCAATTCCAGGCGTTTGAGTTCGACACCAGCAATGGTTACGGCAATTACAACGCCTTGTTCGCTACCGCGACTTTCCGCGATTGGCACGGAATTACCGCACGCTCGAACTTCACCTGGGGCCGATCATTCGGTACCGGCGGTGAGGTTCAGGCGCGCAGCACGCGTACGGTTCTCGATCCGTGGAATCTGGAAAGCGAGTATGGGCCGAACGGATTTGACGTAAAGTTCATCTATAACGTCGCTCTCAATTACCAGCCGTCGTTTTACAAGAACCAGCAGGGGATCGTTGGACACCTGCTTGGCGGGTGGTCGATTTCGCCGTTATTTACTGCGCAGAGTGGCTTCCCATTGAATGTAGTTCAGCAGGATGGAACCGGAACCAGCACCAGCCGCGAAGCCTTCGGGCAGTCCGACCCGAGTCAAAGCTCGATCTACAACGTAGTCCTGGCGAATGGCGGCTTCAACAGCGGCAACTCTCTCCACTACTTCACGACGTCGCCAGCCGGCACCGTTGGTACAACCGCGACATCGAAGAGCGCTACCGGCACATCGACGGAGTGGCTCAATATGTTCGGCGATCCAACCGCAGCCTACGGTCAATTCCGCCGGTTGATTCTTGGCGTCGACGAGCGTGGCAATGGCTTCGGCATCCTTCGCGGTTTTCCGCGTTGGAACCTGGACATGACCGTGACGAAAGACATCCGCGCAACCGAGCGGGTCGGTCTCACCTTCACGGCGATGATGACCAACGTGCTGAATCACTTCCAACCGGACGATCCGTCTATGAATCTCAACAACCCGGCTACCTTCGGCCGAGTCAGTGCTCAAGCAACTGGATACGACTCACGTCAGATGGAGTTCGGTTTACGCTTAAGGTGGTAAGGTTTCTTGACTTACGCGGGAGGGCCTGTGTGGCCCTCCCTTTTTCTTTGCGTTCCAAATCAGGACTCGTGACGCGTACGCCTTACTTCAAGGTCGTGGTCGTGGCTAATGATCCGTTGCTTTTGCACCAGGCATTCATCAACTAGCAGCGCGACCAGGCCGAGGTTAAACGGTTAGCCGATGCGTCCAAGATCCCATCAGCGTGCGTCGGATCATCAATGCCACACTCGCTTTCGCCACGCGCCTTTCATTTCTAGCATTCGCTTCGGGCCTAGGATCGTTCCTGAATCTATTCCCGACGACCGTCCGCACAGGGACTAAACCCTTATTTCTAGGGACTGATAACAGTTACTAATACCGCTCATCGAAAATTCCATGCACTTCGACCCTTTTTGCACCGATGAGTCCCTGACAGTTACTAGGGGCCTGTGCTAAGCTGCGCGACCAAATAAGAGTTGCCGCGCCTGGAAATCATCATCCTTTGGAGGCGCAAGGGCACACGACACCTTTTCATAGTTTTCATAAATGTATGCGGACTTTTACTCAGCGCTCTCTGCGTTTGAGACTTCTGGAGGGACGCATGACCAGGCAACCCTTGCCATCTCAGGCATTGTTTCTATTCCACAAAAACAGCAAACCCACACAACAGATCTCACAAGATCTTGCCAGCGGACGAATCGCTGCGTTCGCGCAGCTTACTAAAATCATTTTCTTTCTGGTTCTTGGTTCAGCCACGACTCTTGCCCAGTCAACTGCTACCGGGACGGTGTCCGGACAAGTTACGGATCCGACGAATGCGATGATCGTTGGCGCTACCGTTACGATGACCGACACTTCGACCAACATCGTACGCACAACAACCACAAATGAAAACGGCAGATACCTCTTCGTGAACGTTAATCCCGGAACGTACGACATTAATGTCAGAAGGCCGGGATTTAGTGAAGCGAAGGTGGTACAGCAGAAGGTTACGGTTGGTACCGTCACGACCGTCAACGTAGCACTCAAGGTGGGTGAAGCCACCCAGAGCATCACGGTTGAGGCTTCGGGTGCAACTCTGCAAACGATGAACGCGACGGTAGGAACCACCATCGCGGCGCAGCAGCTTCAGGAACTGCCCAATCTAAGCCGGGACGTGTCATCGCTGCTGACATTGCAACCTGCGACCGCGGCTAACGGCTCGGTTGCAGGAGCTGTACGCGATCAGAACACCTTCCAGCTCGATGGCGGCAACAACACCAACGATATGGACGGCACCATGAACACCTACACCAGTAGCTTTGCGTCCAAATCTCCGGACGGCACTGGCGGAGTCACTGGCGTGATGCCTACACCGGTCGAAAGCATTGAGGAATTCAAAGTCAATGTTGCCAATCAGACCGCGGATTTCAACGGATCGGCTGGCGCGCAGATTCAAATGGTTACCCGCCGGGGCGGTAGTATCTGGCATGGCGCTCTGTATGAGTACTACTTAGGAAGTAATTTTGGCGCGAATACTTGGGTCAACAAACACACACCTGTTTTCGACTCGACTGGCACAACGATTCTTAGTCCAACGACACCACTGCCCTCAAATCATTACAACCGTTTCGGTGCTTCGGCCGGCGGACCCGTCGGACCGGCATTCTTGGGCGGGAAGACGTATATCTTCGCAGACTACGAAGGACGGCGCTATCCGCAAAATATCAATGTGGAAAAGCGCGTACCTTCCGCTCTGCTGCGTGCTGGGGTGGTACAGGTTCAAAACAGCACTACGAGCCCAATCATTTTGAACGGCGTCAGCTACGCGCCGGGGCAGTTTATGCCATTCAATCTGAATCCAAGCCCCGTGACAGTTAACGGTGTCACCTATCAGCCGGCGGCCTGCCCGCAGTCCGCCAACGGGTTGTGCGACCCGCGCGGCATTGGGCTAAATTCGCTGGTTTCCCAAATCTGGAACAAGCAGATGCCAATGCCCAACGACTTTAGCGGTTCGGGCGGCGACACGGCGAACACGCAGGGCTACTTGACCAGCCTCAAGCTTCCGCAGAACGACAACTTTGGCGTCATCCGGCTCGACCACAGCATCGGCTCGAACTGGACCTTAATGAGCAGTTATCGCTACTACCACCTGCAGCGCTCAGTAAACAATCAATTCGATATTGGTGGAGCAGTAAGCGGAGACACATTGGGCGTGGCCAGGTCCACCGCTAATCGCCCACAAGTTCCCTGGTTCGGTGTGATTGGTGTTACTGGAAATCTCACGTCGAGGCTGACTAATGATTTCCGCTACAGTTACCTGCGCAATTTCTGGGAATGGACAACTTTGGGAGCGCCACCGCAACTGCCCGGTCTGGGCGGAGCACTGGAAATTGGCGGTGAGGCCTGCAGCAACACTGGAGGAAACAGTGCATTGATTCCCTACTGCGTGCGTACGCAAGACGCTCGTCAGCGGTATTGGAATGGTAAGGACCATGTCTTCCGCGACGATCTGACAATGGTGCACGGCAGTCACATATTCCAATTCGGCGGACAGTTTGAGCACAACTGGGATGCTCATCGTCGCAATGACAATGGTCAGGGCATCATGGCCGCTTATGTGTATCAAGTAGGAGCATCGAGCGGGGCCGCGGCGACTGGTTTCACTGTAACTCCTACAGGCGGTCCTTCCTTTGTGCCTGCAGGGATCCCAAGCACACAATTCGACAACTACAAGAACCTCTACGCGGAGGTGCTGGGAATTGTGACTCAACCGCAAAGTTTGTACACACGTTCGATTTCTGATCTCAGCCTGCAACCGTTCGGTCAACCCGTGATTGCCCGCAGCGTCACAAATTCTTACAACGTTTACTTTGGCGACAGTTGGCATATGAAGCCAAGCTTTACTTTGACCTATGGCCTGGGCTATCAGCTCGAACTGCCGCCCTACGAGCAGGATGGGAAGCAGGTAATGCTAGTGGACCAGAACGGGAATCCGGTTTCGACCGCAGACTACCTGGACAAAAAGAAACAGGCTGCGCTCGCCGGATCTGCTTACAATCCCATACTGGGCTTTGCGACCATCAGAAACGTGGCCGGAGGCCGCAAGTATCCGTATGACGTCTTCTACGAAGGCCTGAGTCCACGCGTTGCCGCAGCTTGGAATCCTCAGTTCAGCGGCGGCATCTTGAGCCGGATTCTGGGGCAGAACAAGACAGTGATCCGCGGCGGGTACGGTCGTATGTACGGCCGCGCCAACGGCGTTCTGAATATTCTGACTCCGCTGCTCGCGCCTGGTTTACTGCAAGCTGTTCAATGCCAGGGAGCTACCAGCAACGGTCAATGCCTTGGAACGGCGGGGGCTAACCCGGCCAACGCGTTCCGAATTGGCACAGATGGAATGACCGCGCCATTGCCCTCGGCGTCGCAAATACTCCCGCAACCGTTCCTGCCCGGTGTTGGTACGAACGCGCCTGCAGCAGATTCTTCGGCGATCGATCCGAAGTTCCGTCCAAACAGAGTCGATTCCTTCGACGTTACAATTCAGCGCGAGATCACGCCGAAGGCGACAATCGAAGTCGGCTATATCGGGCGCCTCATCAACAACGAGTTGCAGAACATCAATCTCGATGCTGTGCCCTATATGACTACACTGGGAGGGCAGAGCTTTGCGCAGGCGTACGCAGCTCTTTACACATCCATCTGTGGCCTGCAAGGAGGCCCCTGCGCGAACAATGCGTACTCGGGCGCGGCCCAACCCTTCTTTGAGGCGGCGCTTGGCGGTCCCAGCTCTGCGTTCTGCACAGGCTCTGCGAACTGCACCGCCGCGGTCATCAGCAAACAGGGAAGCAATCTGAAGCAGGGAAAGGTGTACGACCTGTGGTCCACTTTATCGCAACAGGCTTCCTGGGCCTTAGGTCGGACAATGCTGAGCTCAGTGGTGCCCGGTACAAAGGCGGGAAACCAGATCAGTTCCATGATCATGAGCACCAGCCTTGGTTACGGAAACTATCACGCCGGCTTTGCCTCCTTCCGTTTGAACGACTGGCATGGCCTTACGGGAACCAGCAACTTCACGTATAGCAAAGCTCTCGGTACCGGAGCGGTCACACAGTCGACGAGTTCCTTCACGGTGATCGATCCGTGGAACCTGCGAATGATGTACGGGCCCAACGGCGGTAATGGCCGCGGCTTTGATAGCAAGTTTCTGTTCAATCAAAGCCTGGTCTATCATCCGCCATTCTTTAAACAACAGCAGGGATTGGTAGGGCACCTGCTGGGAGGATGGGGGGTCTCTCCGCTGTTCACGGCGCAGAGTGGCCTCGCTGAGCAGGTAGATATACTGGGCACTGCCACTACCGGTCCCGGGGCAAGCGGTGGCGACTGTCAGTCCTTCGGTGAAATCAACTGCAGCTCCGGCGGCACCAACGAGAACGCAGTTCTCGTCGGTCCTGTCCCATCGCTTTCCACGCACTACGGCGTAAATGCCACCGGCACCTGCGGTAGGAGCGGAAACTCTGTTGGCATTAACGCATTCGCGGATCCTCAAGCGGTGTGCAACAGCTTCCGCAGACTAATTCTTGGAGTCGATACGAACGGCGGAGGTACAGGACGAATCCCTGGCTTCGCGCGGTGGAACCTCGACATGTCCATCACGAAGGACACGCGGCTTACCGAACGGATCGGATTCACCTACTACGCTCTGTTCACTAACTTCCTAAACCATTTCCAGCCGGACGATCCGGCGCTAAATATTGATAGTTCGAGCCTGTGGGGCGTGGTACAGCAACAGGCCTCCGGCTATGAATCGCGTCAGTTGGAAATGGGAATACGGATTCGCTGGTAGCACAACAATCTCGAAATCGAAACGGAGGGCCTGCGGGCCCCCCGTTTTGTTTTGCCGAAAAGGAGGGCTCAGAACTCGTGAGTCGTGCGGCTGATTTCGAAGTCGTGGTCATGGGTAACGATTCTCTGCTTTTGTACCAGGTACTCATCCACGAGTACTGCGACTAGCGCTGCGGTTGGAACTGCAACCAGCGCTCCCAGAATTCCAGCCATCGTGCCTCCGATCATGAGAGCTGTAATTACGCCCAACGGAGGCAAGTCAATCGTGCTTTTCATGATCCGCGGTGCGAGAAATGCGTTCTCCAGCTGGTAGTAGATGCCATAGAAGATGAGTACACCGAGCAGCTTGTGCCAGGAATCGAATGCGGCAACCATGCTGGCTAAAGCCAGCGAACTAAGTGCTCCCACTACGGGAACAACGTTTGCCAGCGCCGCAAACGCAGCGAGCACGTAGTAGTACTTCACGTGCATCATGCCAAAAACAACGAAGCTGCACACCCCTATGCTCATCATCAGCGCACCCTGGCCGACTAGCCAGTGCCGCAGCCTCTCTTCAGCGCGCAGCAGTGTGCGCGAAAGACGCTCGCGCTGATCCAGCGGGAACAATGTAATTGCCCACGTGAAGACGGCCTCACCATCAATGATGAAGTACGAAGTGAGCACGATACCGGTAAAGAGGGCGAAAATGCTGCCGGCAAGTCCAGTAAAGAATCCAAATGCGCCACCTGAGGCCGCTGCGATGTAGTCGTCGAGCTTGCTAATGTCAATGCTTTCCAGAAAGGGGACGTTACGAGCTCGGTTAGCAAGTTCCCCCAAACGGCGCGGCCACTCCGAAGCCATCGACCGAGCGTCATGAAAGATCGGCGGTAAAGCGAATACGAGAAACAGCGTCAACACGGTGGCGAGCCCAACGATCAAGGCCAACAGCGCGATCCCATGCCCCGGACGCCACCTCCCGATGTGAATTCGTCCAATGAGCTGAATCAGCGGGGACAATACGACTGCAAACAGCGCGCTCACATAGATCAGCAACAACATGTGCCGCACGACAAATGCAGCGTAGAGTCCGCCGAGAACTGCAAGTGTGAAGAGGATATCGGCGCGACGGTTCGGCGTTGGATGGAGGACGGGTGACATGGCTATCGGGTCATCGGGCTGGAAGAAAAGTCGAGTGATCGAGTCATCGGGTGATCGGGTGCAGTAACTACGTATAGAACTGAATGCGTTGACGTCCGGAACTGTCCTTCGATCTCAAACATCGCTCAGGATCGTTTTCCGCCCTTCTTACTTACTATAGCTACGCACGTCGCGCGACTTAGTTTCACTTCGGCCGATGACCCGATCATCCGATGGCCCGATGCTTCTTAGTCTCGCACGACCTCCAAGCCGGAAGTCGAGGCCACGATTCTTACAACTTTCTTTTGATCGTCCATATAGACGAGAAAGTTGTTGTCATCGGTGTGCAGGCGGAAGCTGCTGCATTCCACGTCTTTACCTTTCAGCGAGATCTTTTCTTTACCTTTGAAATCAACCGTCACTATCTCCGACGCATGCTGAGTCGGTATGAGCACCCCGAACTGCTGCGGAGCCGGGTTGCAACTCAACCCCTCGGGCTTAGACCTACATCCCATGGCCAGGTATCGCCAAATCAGGATCTCGCGGTGCATAAAGAAGTTGTCGTCGAGAATCGGAGTCGAGTGCGGCATCAGGTGCGGCACATTGAATGACTTCTGGTTTGGGCCAGTACTGATGACCTCGCTCAGAAACTCGTCCTTCGGCACAACGGAAAGCTCGGCTTTGGTCGGTTTCTCCTGCTGCCATCCGTAACGCACGATTTCACCCCGATCGGTAAGCTCCATTTCGGAACGCTGCATCGAGCCATCTTCAACCTTCAGCTCAGACTTGGCAGTGCTTCCACTTGCGCGCTGTTCGATCTTGAAGGTCTCGGTGGCAACTCGCCGGCCATTCACGAAGACTCCAAAGCTGCCAGAGTCCACGATTTGAGGGCTTGGAGCCTTCGCCTCCAGAGCAAACGTGATTGTCATAACTATGACGAAACAGGTGACAGTAGATTTCATTCGGCCTCTTGACCTCCGGGACTCAACTGCAATATCGAAGCGATCTCCTCGGCAACCGCGAGTGGCGTCTTTCCGTCGGTCTGCACAACCGCATGAGCAGTGCGATAAAACGGTAACCGCTCTTCATATAAAAGCGTGATCCGATCGCGGTCCTGCAAGAGCGGACGATAGCCGGGAGCGGATGCACAACGGCGCAATGCTTCTTCCAAGCCGACGTCCAGATACACTACGGAGGCGGAATGGTCGCGGATAATCTGCCGGATTGTTTCCTGCACGAAGGCGCCGCCACCCAGAGCTATAGCCGCCGGCTCGTCTTCGAGCGTTTCGAGAAGCTCACGCAGTGACTCGGCCTCGAGCTTGCGAAAACCTGACTCACCCTGCTCAGCAAACAGTGCTGGAACCGTTCGACCTGTGCGTCCTTCGATGAGCGCATCGAGATCGTAAAACGACCAGTTCAGAACGCGAGCAAGTTCCCTGCCCACCGTGGTCTTACCGGCTCCCATAAATCCGACGAGCACAACTAACTCCGATTCGCTCGTCATGTCAGGTTTTTTGCAGCTGCGGATGCTTTACTTCACCGTTGTAATTTAAGTGGTGAAGGGCACAGAACGCATTCGCTTCTCGGGCGGATTCTATCATCGAAGCTCGGCACCGGAGCCTACAGGGAAGCTGGTAGGAGGTACCTGCGAAGGTGCACTTTGGTAATCGGGTAATCGGTGTGAGTTAAAAGCGGAAGAGTTTTACTTGTCAAGGCAAAAGCAGACTCCACCTTCTAAAGGAGCTGAAGCGCCCACAAACCAATCGGTGAGTTATTTGAGGAACAACTAAAGACGGTGAGAAGGAACCTACTTCACTCGATCACCCGATGACCCGATCACTCGATTCCCTATTTCAGCTACTTTTTTTTTTCCGGCGCTGTGCGCCTTAGCCTGTGGCCGAATCAAGCCTTCCCGTTCCAGAGAATCCTGAATGTTGTCCCAAACCTTCGGGCTGGGATCGCGTAGAGGGAGCAGCAGCTTCGCCTGGTCCGCGATATAGCGCAGATCCTGGACCAGATCGGAACAGATCTGGCAGGTTTTCAGATGTTCCATCTCGCCTGCGTCCCCGCCATTCTCAAATGTATAAGGCAGGACCTCTTGAAATTCGGCGCACGTCATTTTCTTACGCTCCCCCGTCCCGCTCATCGCCGCACCGCCTTCTCTGCCTTGCTCTGCTTTAACAGATCGCGGAGCTTCATCCTTGCCTTGTGAAGTTGCGACTTGCTGTTGCCTATGGAACATCCCATCATCTCCGCGATTTCGTTGTGCTCATATCCTTCGATGTCATGCAGCACAAAAATGATGCGATAGCCCGGAGGCAGATTCTCGATCGCGCGCTCCAGATTAACGCGATCTATAGAACCGGCAAGCACGGTATCTCGAGCGCCGATGTCCTTTTTGGGCCCGTCCTCCTGCTGGGGCTCGAGCGTCTCTTCCAATGAGACTTCCGGTAGTCCCTTTTTCCTAAGGTGCATCAGCACAACGTTAACCGATAGCCGATGTAACCAGGTCGAAAATGCCGACTCCCCGCGAAATGTCCCAATCTTACGGTAGAGCTGAAGAAAGGCTTCTTGGGTGAGATCTTCCGCCTCGGCCGTATTGCCGGTCATTCTGAGACAAAGGGAATATACGCGACGCTTGTGCAATCCATAAAGCTGCTCAAAGGCATACGCGTCGCCACCTTTCGCCTGCTCGATAGCTTCAGCTTCGCTGAAGCCTGGAGCTGCAGCCCTCTTACTAGACACCTTTTGATGCTGGACCTGTTTGTCCTTTAGCGATGCTGTCGGTGGTGCCGGAATGGATTTGCCCCCTCAACCCTTCGATGCAGTGGAGCTGCTGTCTGTTGTATCAGCTTGGAATGATTGGAGATACCTGTGGAAAACTCCTTTCGCTTGGTCTGGCTGTCGCAAGCTCAGGTCGGCTTCCTGAAAAACCACTGTATGTCAGGATCTGCCCAGAAGCTGCGGTACATGAACTGGAAAAACCAACAATAGGGAAAATCGCAGTTTTTCAAACTCGGCCTGGAAATCGTCGATTTCTGCCCAAAACATGAAAACCTGGCTTAAAACCAGGGAATTAACAGATTTCTGTCGATTTCCCTCTAACCCAATATTAATGAAATACCTAACCAAGGTTCATGCGAGACTCCCCAAAAAACAACACGGAACGCTTCTAGCGCGCGGAGGCCCCGAAGTTCGAACTTCGTCCTACCTTGTTATAGTCAGGTAAGTGGAACCAGTCACTCCCACTCCGGAATCAGAGGAACCGGCACCCCCGGACCCTCGTCGGTCGCTCTTCTGGATGTTCATCTCTTTTATGGGCATCTCCATCCCGAAGCCAGGGCAGGAGAATCGTGCTCTGCGACTGCTGATTATCGGCGTTATTCTGCTCCTGATCTTCGTTGCCGCCGGGATGCTTACGCTCTTTCGTCTCTGGTGAAAACAAGCAACTCGGCGGGTTCAAACGGGTAAGAGCGAACGGTCAACCTCATCGCGGCATCACACCATAACGATGGCGCGAAAGCACATTGGTACAGTCTTGATGATTGAACCGGAAATGCGGGAAAGCGTCTCAGCTTGCAAACTGGTTCTGGAGACCCAAGCATAACGTTATTTACTGCATACGGTGGAACTGAAGGACTGGCATTGTTCAGCCAATTTCCAAACGTGGATGCCGTCTTTCGGCATTCCGAGCTGATCGATTACGACTGCGCGAGCGGTGCCAAGAGAATCCGAGGAGCGAACCCAACGATTCCCATTGTTGTCCTCTCACCTACTGGACAGAGCGATGTGGATCGGAGATTACTCACGTTCTTCAAGCCACGAGCCCCAGCGCATTCTCGAATACCTTCGTGAGCAATTGGGATTATCCAGTGCAAACTAGCCGGGACCTCTTACCCATACTTCGAAGTCCTTCATTGCTCTGCTTCTTCGCTATCTTCTATCATTGAGCGTTCAGCTTCCATAATCGCGTGAACACCACAAGCATGCCAAGATCGGGGATTCATGTCTGCTGAAAAAACAGGCAACAAAGGCTCTCGCACCATAACCGAGAACCCAATGCGTGACACATTCGACGACCGCCACCCGTCTGCCGCCGAAAGGGAATGGGCAGAGAAAACGCTTCTTCCGGCTCTGGAGAAAAATCCTGAGCAGCCGATCGGAGCGGCTTCCGGCGTCAATCTCGACGAAAACGGAAATGCCCGCTTTACTACCATTTCGGGAACGCCAGTGCGGCGGCTCTATACGCAGGCCGATCTCCCCGAGGACTGGAGCGCGGAAAAGTATCTCGGTCATCCCGGACAACCTCCGTACACGCGCGCGATTCACGCCTCCGGTTATCGCGGAAAGCTCTGGACGATGCGGCAATTCTCCGGCTTCGCGTCGCCTGAGGAAACCAATCAACGCTACAAGTATTTGCTAGCCCACGGAGGGGGCGGGCTCTCCGTCGCCTTTGACCTGCCGACGCTGATGGGATTCGATTCCGATGCTCCGGAAAGCGAAGGCGAAGTGGGCAAGTGCGGGGTGGCGATCGATTCGCTCGAAGACATGGAGATCCTCTTCAATGGGATCGATCTCGAAAAAACGACTGTCTCGATGACCATCAACTCGCCAGCATCGGTCCTGTGGGCGATGTATCTCGTGGTGGCCGAGAAGCAGGGGGCTGATTGGAAGAAGGTTTCAGGAACGATTCAGAACGACATCCTGAAGGAGTACATCGCGCAAAAGGAGTATATCTATCCGCCCGCTCCTTCCATGCGCCTGGTGGTCGACACCTTTGAGTTCGGCACGCACTTTACGCCCAAATTCAACAGCATCTCCATCAGCGGATATCACATTCGTGAAGCCGGATCGACTGCGCTGCAGGAACTCGCGTTCACGATCTATGACGGCGTCGAATACGTCGAATGGGCTCGCCGTCGCGGGCTGAACGTCGATGAGTTCGGCCCTCGACTGAGCTTCTTCTTCAACTCGCACAACGACTTTTTCGAAGAGATCGCTAAGTTCCGCGCGTCGCGCAAGATCTGGTATCGGCTGATGAAGGACCGCTTTGGCGCGAAGAACGCCCGCACGTGGCTGATGCGCTTCCACACACAGACGGCGGGTGTATCTCTCACAGCGCAGCAACCCCTGAACAACATTGCACGCACGGCGATCCAGGCTCTCGCGGCTGTCCTCGGTGGAACACAGTCGCTACATACCGACAGCTACGACGAAGCCCTGGCTCTTCCCACCGAAGACGCAGCCCGCATAGCGCTGCGAACCCAGCAGGTGATTGCTTACGAATCGGGAGTTGCCCAAACCGTCGATCCGCTCGGCGGTTCGTACTTCGTCGAGAAGCTCACACTCGACATGGAAAAAGGTGCCTTCGATTACTTCGAGAAACTCGACGCGATGGGTGGCATGGTGAAAGCCATCGAGCGCGGATATCCGCAGAAGGAGATCGCAGAAGCCGCGTATCAGTACCAGCGCGCCGTCGAGAACAAAGAGAAGCTGATCGTCGGCGCCAACGAGTTCGTGATTGAAGAAACTCTCCCCGAAATTCTCTACATCGACCACCAGGAAGTAGCCGATCACCAGACCAGAAAGCTCAAGGCACTGAAGTCCCGTCGTTCCAGTGAAGAAGTAAAGCGCCGCCTCGACGCGCTGAAAAAGGCTGGGGCTCACGAGCCCATAGTAAGAGCCGACGGCAAGTTGTCCGAGGCAAACACCATGCCCTACATCATCGAAGCAGTCCGCGCGTACGCGACGGTGGGAGAAATCTGCAACGCCCTGCGTGAGGTGTATGGGACCTATGAGGAAGTGAGCATCACATAGACTCGGCAATAAGCGATAGGCGATAAGAAAAGGCCAATTTGCTTTTGATTCCGGAGTTCCCTCACCGGTGAACTGGTGGCTCCTTCCATACCTTTTAATTTGTCGCTCGAATCTGCCTCTCGCCGGGCGAGGCCGCCCGGGCACTCCGTTGTTAGCGGACCTGCATATTGCCTAATCGCCTATTGCCTGCCCTTTTCGTGATAAAACTTTGCTCATGAAAATCCGGCTGCTTGTTTCTCTCGCTCTACTCTCCTGCTTTGTTCTTGCCGCTGATCTGCCACAAAAGCAGGTTCATGGAGCTAACGGCATTACTCTTCCGCCTCCGCCGCCGACGGAGGCAAAGCCAGTAACCGATACCGTTTCAGGACACTCGCTAACCGATCCCTATCGCTGGCTGGAAGATCAGAACAGTCCGGAGACGCGGGCGTGGATCGACTCGCAAATGCGCTACACGCAGGAGTATTTGTCGCAGGTGAAGATGAGGCCGGAGATCGTCAAGCGTCTCACCGAACTCGAGCACGTCGAGACCATTGGGATTCCTACTGAGCGCAACGATACGTACTTCTACAACAAGCGCCTGCCGGACGAGAATCAATCATCGATTTACATCCGCAAAGGCCTGCACGGCAGTGACGAGCGACTGATCGATGCGACCAAGTTAAGCGCCGATCAAAATACCTCGGTGCACGTCAACGACATCTCGAAGGACGGGTCGCTTCTTGCATACGGAGTCCGCGAAGGCGGCGCCGACGAGCAAACGGTTCACTTGATGGATGTAAGCAACCGCAAGGACTTGCCCGACGTTCTGCCGCGCGCTCGTTACAGCGGCGTCAATCTTTCTCCTGATAAGCAGGGACTCTATTACGCGAAGTATGAGCCAACGGGCACGATCGTCTATTACCACAAGATCGGAAGCCCAATTGATTCGGACCAGCTTGTCTTCGGCAAGGAATACAAGGGCGAGAAGTTTGGACAGATGGAACTGATCTCTCCCGACATCACCGAGAACGGTCACTATCTTCTTATATCTGTCGGCCATGGCGTACCAGCCAAACGCGTCGATATCTATGCCAAAGATCTGCGTAAACCCGGCTCCGAACTCCGCGAGATGATTCACGGCATCGACAGTCGCTTTACTCCGGTGAACTACGGCGATGATCTTTATGTTCTGACCGACTATCAGGCGGAAAACTATCGCGTGGTTAGGATCAGCATGAACGATCCTTCTGTCGATAAGTGGCAGGTGGTCGTCCCCGAGGGAAAGGACGCCATTTCGGGAATCTCAATCGTAGGAGGCAAGCTCTTCGTAACCGGGTTGCACGACGTAGTCACGCAGACGCGCATTTTCACTCAAGACGGAAAACAGACCGGCACGATCACCTATCCGGCTTTGGGCTCCGCCACCGAAGTCTTTGGACGGGAGAATTCCAAGCACGGCTTTTATACGTTCGATTCTTTCAACATTCCCCCGGTGATTTATCACTATGACGTTGCGACCGGGAAATCTGAGGTCTTCGCCAAGCCCAAGGTTCCGTTCAACTCCGACGCATACGAAGTAAAGCAGGTCTTCTACAACTCAAAAGACGGCACTCGGGTTCCCATGTTCATCTCTTCCAAAAAGGGGCTGAAGCAAGATGGGAGCGTGCCAACGTTGATGTATGCATACGGCGGCTTTCTGCTTTCGCAGACGGCGCATTGGAATCCCGAGTACGCGTGGTGGATGGAGCAGGGCGGCTTCTACGCTCAGCCCAATCTGCGCGGTGGAGGCGAATACGGCGAGGCCTGGCACAAGGCAGGCATGTTCGAGAAGAAGCAGAACGTCTTTGATGACTTCTTCTCTGCTGCCGAATATCTGATCGCGAACAAATACACTTCGCCCGCGAAGCTCGCGATTCGCGGACGCTCCAACGGTGGCCTGTTAATGGGAGCCGCGCTCACGCAGCGGCCGGATCTATTCAGCGCGATTTGGGTAGGCTATCCGCTGCTCGACATGATTCGTTTCCACAAGTTCCTCGTCGGGCGCTGGTGGACCTCGGAGTACGGATCGGCGGAAGAGCCCGATCAGTATGCATACCTGATCAAGTACTCTCCGTATCAGAATGTGAAGGCAGGCACAAAATATCCGGCGATTATGCTGAACACTGGAGATTCTGACACTCGGGTTGCTCCACTACACGCCCGCAAGATGACCGCGTTATTGCAAGCTGAAGATGGAAGCGATCGCCCTGTGCTCCTGCACTACGAAACCAAAGCGGGACACAGTTCGGGAGTGTCGATTCAGCAGTTAGTCAATGACACGGCAGACGAGTTGGCTTTTCTGTGGAATGAGACGAGCGGGAAATGAGTTAGATCGGCCTAGCTAAGCAGATTCGGTTTAGGGAAGGGCATCGGCTTCAGCCTGCCGGTTTGAGAGAATCCCTATTAGCCGGGTTTAGCCAGCGAGGTTCTCTACCGATCGGATCAACAAGACTTCATTTGTCAGAGCCAGTGCTCCTCTCAGCGACTAAAGCTTTAACGTCATTGCGTCTCGAAGCGGCACATCTGAAACTCGTGCCCTTCCCTAAAACTATGGAGCATGAATTCTTGCCGCCCAGCCGCCGCCAGGCGCCAGCTTGATTGTCAGCTTCGTCGTTTGATTCACACCTACCGTCGTCTTCTTGTAATCGCTGGCGAACTTGTCCGCGTTGACCCCATCCTGGTAAGCCTCCATCGTGAAGGTTCCCTCCGACAGGAACGACAAATCGACATCGAGGCTGCGGGGAGTCCAGTCTGTCATCGCTCCGACGTACCAGTCACGTCCGCTTCTCCGGGCAACCACGACGTAATCAGCGATCTTCGCGGCCAGTACTTTCGTGTCGTCCCACTCCGTCGGGACTGCCGCAAGGAATTCCATCGCCTCGGGCTCGTGCAGGTAGTTTGAAGGAGTATCCGCCAGCATCTGCAACGGGCTTTCGTAGACGACATACATCGCTAGTTGGTGGCAACGAGTACCTAGCGACATTGGCTGGGCAAAAATCGGGGCGAAACTGGCCTTCGATGCGTTACGCATGGCGCCGGGCGTGTAATCCATTGGGCCTAGAAACATGCGCGTGAATGGCAGTGTGACGTTATGTTCCGGCTCGGTCTCCGCGCTCCACTTGCTCCACTCGAGCCCGCGGACCCCTTCAGCGCTGATTAGATTCGGCCATGTGCGCGTCATTGAGGCCGGCTTCTGATCCCCGTGAAAATCCACTAGCATCTTCCGCTTGGCAGCTTCCACGCACACCTTCGGATAAAAATTCATGACCAGTTGATCGCTGCGCTGCATGAAGTCGACCTTGATTCCTTTGACACCCCACTTCTGGTACTGATCAAGTGCCGGAATCAGTTGATCGTCCAGTGTCTTCCAGACAACCCAGAGAATGATTCCTACATTCTTCTGCTTCGCGTAAGCAGTAAGCACCTCCATATTCATTTCGGGAACAACGTCAAGAACATTGCCTAACTTATACCAACCCTCATCGAAAATCACATATGGAATCCCGTACCTGGCGGCAAAGTCAATATAGTATTTGTACGTCTGAGTATTGATTCCTGATTTGAAATCAACGCCCGAGACATTATTGGCATTCCACCAATCCCAGGACACTTTGCCGGGTTTAATCCATGAGGTGTCCTGCAATTGCGAGGGCTTCTCCAGTAGCCAGACCAATTCGTTGGTCAGTAAGTCGCCGTCTCTCTCTGCTATGCCGATCACTCTCCACGGAAAGGTCCGCGTACCAGATGTAACCGCGATGTAGTCGGCGCTCTCGACGACCTTGAAATCACGGTCTCCTTCCAGCTTCTCCTTCAATGGATATGGCGGGAACGTCGCAGCGAGGCCATTCCCCGTCATGCCACGCAGCCACATGCCCGGATAATCTTCTACGTCGGATTCCGCGATCGCGAGCTTCGCGCCTCCCGCATCCACTACCGCAGGAAGAGTGGCCAGCGATCCGGCGCTGATTCCGGTTAAAAATTGAGGCAGATATTTGCGTTCGTTATGCGAGAAGAAGCTGTCTTCCTGCGGGTAATACACGACGAAATTGCTGGGGAAATTCCAGTTGTCCTTTTCGGCATATACCTTCACTTGCTGTGATCCAAGCGAAGCCTCGAGGCGATAGGCCACGCCTTCGTTGTAAGCACGGAAGACGACCGCATAACCGCCCTCCATGCTAAGCCTTAGCTCCTTGTAGGTCTCGCGAATCTGCGCGAACTTCTGGCGCACCGCCGGTTTGATTATCTGATCGTTGGCACGCTCCTTCGCATCAATCACTCTGGGCTGCATACCCAAGGCTTTGTGCTCTAAGTCGAGAGAAAACGTGCTGTTCTCAAGCAGCGTTCTTCCGCCTAGTAGCACGTCGTATTGGATCGTCTCGGCAGTACGAATCCTGACTTGGATTCGATTGTCGGGCGAGCGCAGCTCGTAGTTAGACTGCGCAGCAAGGAGTTCGCGAAGCAAAAATAGAACCATTGATAGCAGAACACTCTTCGCAAGTCTGCCCAACAGATTTCACCTCCCTCGACTGTGGACGCCAGAGATTTTAGAAAGACCAGTGATCCAGCCTGTGTTGCTGATTTGGAGAGTTTGCAATCATACTCGCCGGCAGCAGGAATCCGCGCTCAATGAGTTGGCGCACCAAGGGCATGGTTGCTGGAATGAGGCGCTCGATCGCGACTCCCAAACTACTGCCCATTTGGGTCATGAGTTCCGCCAACGTATGCTGCGCATCGCAGTGGGCTATCAGGGTTGCCACTGGCGGGTCGATGCTGGCCGTATAGGACAATCCTCGAGACAACCCAATTTTCGATTTCACGCCCTGCCAACCATTCACCGACCAGGCGGCCTCTCTCGCAAGACGGACGTCCGGTGAAGTTCGCAGTTTCGCTTGCAGGAGAGCCTCATCATTGCGCACAGTCTCCAGGAAGTCGCGCAGTGCGAATCCGAGCTCGATCGAGGCACCTGAACCGTCAGAGATCTCTCCAACGGGGTCGTCAATGCGCAGCCAGTTCGACCTCCCGGCTGCGCGACGCAGACAGATGAACCCGGTACTGATGGCCTCGACGTTCTCTCTACGGTAAAAGTCACTCCACTCTTCACAAAGGCGAACCGCGGTCGCGTGGTCATCCTGCTCCGTAGAACGTATCCAGGCTTCCGCATAGACCGGCGGCGCCAGGGTCTGTTGGCGAATGATCCAAGCATTGCAACCCGAGCCGTGGACCCAATGGGAAAGGCGTTCCTGCCAATTCCCTCCCGCGATGTGCACCCAGTCGCACTGACATTGAAAAAATCCGCTTTCCTCAAGAAACTCAGGCGCGCGCCGAATCAGGGACTCAGCAAACGCGTCCAGGTGCATTCCGCTGTCTCTGTATACGTATCGCCGCTCTGGAGTAACGGCGAACGGTGGATTGGCGACGATGAGATCAAAGCGGAGTCCACGAACCGCGTCGAATCCGTTGCCTTCGATGAATTCAATATTCGAGATTCCGTTCAGGGCCGCACTGAAACGGGCAAAATTCAAAGCGCGACTGGAACAATCGACCGCGTAAACCCGGTCGCTGTGCGCAGCGGCCAGAAACGCTTGAATTCCGCTGCCAGTCCCAAAGTCAAGTGTCTTGCGCGATGGTTTCCTAATTGTGATGTTGCCCAGCTCCAACGTGCTTTGAGTCATCCCCATCACGACATCGGAGGGCGCACCGTTGTAAATCTTCTCGTGCAGATCCACAGCCAACACCAAATTTCCGAAGGGCACAAGTGAGACCTTTGCAGTCGCAACGCCGGCCTCCAACTTCAACAATCCCATTTGCTCGAGCGATTCCAGTTGCACGGGCTGTACCGCGTCGCGCGCCGCAGCAGCGTCAGTTGGCACTCCAAATAGGAACATCAGGACGAGAGTTTTGAGCTGAGATTTGGGCGCCGAGATTCGCACGAGATGAGGCACATTCCGCGGCGCCACAAGTTCAAAGGGAGTGAGAAACTCGGTGTGACAGGCCCCGGTGTAATTGGCTGCGGCGAGCACTTCCCTGAAATGACGAAGCTCTTCCGCCGACGTCGTTTTCAGTTCACCACTGTGCAGGGTTGACGACATGCGCTAGCGTTCCACGTTCGCGCCCTCAATCTCGACAACAACAACCGTTGCCATAGGATCCAAAATGGGACGAGACACCACGAGCTGTCGCTTTCCACCCTCTTCTTTTATCTCGAGGGCTTTGCCATCAGCAAGCTGATAAGCGCGCTTGATCGTATTCTTCATGGGCGGCAGATCAAACGGCACACGCGGTTCCTGGAAGAACGTGAAATAGACTTTTCCCGGCTTCGTGGTTGCCCGCCATTCGTTATGCGGAAGCACAAGCGGCTGGCCGCGCAGGTCCTTCGCTCCCCTGCCGCTCGGCTCGCCCATCTCGTCGCCCCACGGTGACGGTCCGGCTCCGTAGACCGCCTCGCCATTCGCTTTGAGCCAGCGTCCCACGGTGCGGAGATTGTCCTGGCTTGCTTGCGGGATCAGTCCATTCGACATTGGCCCGACATTGAGAAGGTAGTTGCCACCCTTGCTAACTATGTCCACGAGTTTAAACGTAATCTCGCCTGGAGACTTCCAGTCCTGATCGTCCTTGCGGAATCCCCAAGTGTGATTCGTAGTAGCGGGCACTTCCCAGTATTCAGTCTGAACGCTGGATGGAATTACGTTGTCGCCCGTCGAGACATAATCGCCCTCGGCGCCAAGGCGGCCATCGATCAGCGTTTGCGGCTGTTGCGTGCGCAGAATATTGGCAAGGCGCTGGGCGCGTTCGGGAGTCATCATTCGCGGCGTATCGAACCATATGAGCGCGACCGGGCCGTAGTTTGTTAGCAACTCGCGGACTTGAGGCTCAGCCTTGCTGCGAAGATAGCCGTCATAGTCCTTGAGTTCTTTTTTATCCGGTCCCTGATCTGGACCGAAATCCCAGTCGTTGCCGGCGCCGCCGGGCTCGTGCCAGTCCTGCGATTGTGAGTAATAGAAGCCGAGCGGCATTCCACGTTTTTGGCAAGCCGCTGAGAGCTCCTTGAGGATGTCGCGATGAAACGGTGTCGCTGCCACCACGTTATAGCGGCTTACCTTCGAGTCGAACATGGCAAAGCCATCGTGGTGCTTGGAGGTAATCACGATGTACTTCATGCCTGCATCCTGAGCAAGCTGCACCCAGGCATCGGCATCGAAGTTCACGGGATTCCATTGCTTCGCCAGCTGCTCATATTCTTTCACAGGGATATGGGCACGATTCATGATCCACTCTCCCAATCCGGGAATTTCCTTGCCCTTCCATTCTCCGGCCGGAATGGCATAGAGTCCCCAATGGATGAACAGCCCGTATTTGGCCTCTCTGAACCACGCAAGCCGCGCTTGCTTGGATTCAGGTGAGTTGGGACCAGGAGCAGACGCTTGCGCCCACGAGTAGGAAGCGCTCAAACCGAGTAGCAGGAGGACAATTAGGGCAGAGCGGTGCGATTTCATGGCTGCCTATATTACAAGAACGCAGGAACCAAATTTCAGTAGGCAAGAAACGCGCGCAACTCGGAATTCGCGAATTGGCACAACTACGATCCCATTTGGCTTGGGCGAGACTGATCCTCAGCGCACTCCCAGCAGCACGTCGATAGTAAGCTGGTCGAGGCGCTCGTACTGCAGTCCTTTTTTCGAGAGTGCTACCCGATCGAAGGACTTATTCAGTAAGGACTTCGCATTCTGGCTCGAATACTTTCCGACATGACCGGGAGCAGAGCCGTTTACTTCGGCTAGAATCGCGCGAATCTCCTTGTCGGAATTCCAGCGCTTCGCCTTCTCTTTAAGAATGAGGTAAGTGCGCATGCATCCGCGCGCAAAATCTTTAACGCCTGCGACGTCTTCTGTCCGGTAGGCGTGAGCGTCGAAGTGTCTCGGACCGTCATATCCAACGTCCTCGAGGAATTTCACGAGCCAAAACATCGCTTTCGGCGTTGCCGATCCAAAGCGCAAATCCTGATCGTAGCGTCCGGGATATTGGTCATTAAGATCGATATGAAACAGCTTTCCTGCTTCCCAGGCCTGTGCGACAGCGTGCACGAAGTTGAGGCCCGCCATGTGCTCGTGAGCAACTTCGGGGTTTACGCCGACCATTTCAGGATGATCGAGCGTCGTAATAAATCCGAGATACGCGCCGGTCGTGGGCATATAGATGTCGCCGCGCGGCTCATTGGGCTTAGCCTCGAGCGCAAATTTGTATCCGTACTTCTTGTCAACGTTGTACTCGCACAGATAGTTCACCGATTCGCGCAGGTTCTTCACCGCCTGGTCAGGACGTCGGCACGCGTCGGTCTCAGTACCTTCGCGCCCGCCCCAGAGCACGAAGATCTTCGCTCCCAGTTCGGCCCCGAGGTCCATCGCGCGCATGGTTTTTTGCACGGCGTAAGCCCGGACCTCAGGATCGTTTGCCGTGAACGCACCGTCACGAAATACTGGATCGTAAAAAAGACTCACGGTTGCCATCGGCACCACGATGCCGTGACGCTCGCACGCCTTCTTAAATTCCCTCACGATGCGATCACGCTCGGACGGATTGGCGTCAATCGGGACCAGATCATTGTCATGAAGGTTCACGCCCCAAGCTCCAACTTCAGCCAACAGAGCAACAATGTCCTTCGGCGGAATTGTCGGTCGCACCGCCTCGCCAAAGGGATCGCGCCCGCGGTTCCCAATCGTCCATAATCCGAACGAGAATTTGTGCTCTGGCTTTGGCGTGTAATCACCGCTGGGCATGAAGTCTCCTTAAAATCTCTAAGCAGTCTGACTTGAATATGAATCGCGGATACTCTGCAGAGCCGGGTAAACGCGACGATACTTAGAATACTGCCGCTGCATGATCTGTGCTGACTCGGGGTCTGCTTCCACGGTTGTTTTAACGTGAACAACGCTGCGACACCCATCGTCCACGGTGCTCCACACTTTGGCTCCGACTCCTGCCAGAATTGCGGCGCCGTAGGCGGCCCCCTCTTCGGCCTCGACGATCTCTACTTTTTGGCTGTAAACATCCGCCTGGATCTGTCGCCACAGAGGTGAACGGGCCCCACCGCCTCCGAGGCGGATATTCGTTACAGGTATCTGTAATTCATCAAAGATTGAGAATGAATCGCGCAGGCTGAATGCAACTCCCTCCAGGATGGCTCGCACGACATGAGCGCGGCGATGATTCGCTGTAAGACCTACTAAGGCAGCTCGAGCGTCTGGATCAAGATGAGGGGTGCGTTCGCCCATTAGATAAGGAGCCCAAAGAACACCGTCAGAGCCTGGAGGAACAGAAGCGGCCTCGTCCGTAAGCACATCGTAAGGATCGCGGTTGCCGGAGGAACTCGAGCCAAAATGATCGCGGAACCACCGCAGCGAAAGCCCCGCGGCCTGCGTTACGCCCATCACATGCCAACGACCTGGCACAGCATGGCAAAATGTGTGCAGCCGCCCGCGTGGATCCATTTTGGGACTGGCGGTCGAGGCAAAGACGACGCCAGAGGTTCCGATCGTCGCATGCACAGCTCCCGGAGCCACTACTCCCAGCCCCACGGCACCGGCGGCCTGATCTCCCGCACCGGTGACAACGGGAGTACCGGCGGCGAGTCCCGTTGCAGCGGCTCCTTCTTTGGAAATAGCGCCGCAGACTTCCGACGATTCGAATAGCTTCGGTAGCACAGACAACGCAATTCCAGTGGCATTGGCCATTTCCTTCGACCAGCGGCGATTCGCCACGTCCAGCAGCAGAGTGCCAGAAGCATCGGCCATATCCATGGCGTATTCACCGGTCAAGCGCCACCGCACGTAATCCTTAGGAAGCTGCAGCATTCGAAACTTGTCGAATACTTGCGGTTCGTGCTTTCGCACCCAGAGAAGTTTCGTTAGCGTGAAGTTGGTAAGAGCGGGGTTGCAGGTTAGCTCAATCAGACGCGCCGCCCCGATGCGCAGTGTGAGTTCGGCAGCTTCTGCTGCGGTTCGCTGATCGCACCATATCAATGCAGGACGCAACGGAGTGCCCTCCGCGTCAAGCAGGATTGCGCCGTGCATCTGTCCCGAAAACCCTACCGCTGAGATCTTCGAAGCAACAATTCCCGATTCAGAAACAAGCTGTCGGACAGCCTGGCAGCAAGCTCGCCACCAGTCTTGCGGCTCCTGCTCTGCCCAACCGGTTTGTGGGGACGCAAATGGACGATGATCCGCGGTGGCAGACGCGAGCACACGACCATTCTCGTCGATCAACAAAGCCCGAGTGCCGCCGGTGCCGACGTCGATTCCTAGAAGATTCGCAGACAATTTCTCCCCATGCGCTGCCACTCTGTCTCATTGCCCGCAGTGAGCAATGCAGCGAGCACCCCCTGTGAGCCGCGAGTCCGCCTCATGCTAAACGGAGGCCCGGCAATTATTACCAGAACACTCCGCAAAAGAAAAGTGCAATTCGTGTACGTTAACGGTATAACTATTCCGCTTTGCGATTGTCGCGAGCGTCGAGGAGATACAGCGGAATGATTCGTCCGAGAAAGTGGTCGGTAGCAATCTTCGCATGCTTGCTTTTGCAGTCTGCACTTAGTGCTCAGCAACCAACGCCTGCATACAAGAACTCAGCATTGCCGATCGACACGCGCGTCAGCGATTTGCTGAGCCGCATGACGCTGGAAGAGAAGGCTGCGCAACTGGAATCGACATGGCAGAACCATTCGCAAGACCTGCTTCCCGAAGAGTTCTTCGTCGACGATAAGGGGCAATTTGATGAGGCCAAAGCCAAGCAGCTACTGAAAAACGGCTTGGGACAGGTTACTCGGCCGAGTGAGAATCGCGGACCTCGCCAGATGGCCGAATTCACGAATCGCTTGCAGCACATCGCGGTTGAGAACACGAGACTCGGAATTCCGCTTATGTTCCACGAAGAGTGCCTGCACGGATTGGTGGCCTCGGACGCGACTTCGTATCCGCAGGCGATAGGACTTGCAGCCACTTGGGATGACGCGCTGGTGCGCCGGATCTTTGACGCTACCGCGCGGGAAGCTCGGTCTCGAGGCGCACATGAGTGCCTTATGCCGGTTGTGGACCTGGCGCGCGATCCACGTTGGGGGCGCACCGAGGAGACTTATGGCGAAGATCCATATCTGGTCAGCCGAATGGGAGTCGCAGCCGTCAAAGGTCTGCAGGGCGATGGGCCGACCGTAGATAGCAACCACGTCTTTGCTACGTTAAAACACTTCGCGGTGCACAGCCAGCCTGAGGCTGGCGCAAATATCGCGCCCGCGAACTATTCCGAGCGCACGGTGCGTGAATATTTTCTGGCTCCATTCGCAGCAGCGATCACCAAGGCCAACGCGCGTGCAATCATGCCCTCTTACAACGAACTTGACGGGATTCCCAATCACAGCAACACCTGGCTGTTGCGCAACATTTTGCGTGGCGAGTTTGGCTTCAAGAATCTGGTGGTCTCAGATTATTTCGCTATCGAGCAGCTGATAACGATCCATCATGTCGCCGCAAACTGCGAGCAAGCTGCGAAACTTGCGATCACGGCGGGAGTCGACATCGAGCTCCCATACTTGCGCTGCTACAAGACTTTGCCATCACTGGTGCACAGCGGACAGATTTCAGAGTCACTCATCAACGAAGCTGTGACGCGAATGCTGCGGGCGAAGTTTGAGTTGGGGTTGTTCGACAGGCCATACGCCGATGAGCAGGTGGCAGTGCAGTCGGCGTCTCCTGCACAGGGTCGTGAACTCGCTTTGCAGGCAGCGCGCGAGACGATCACGCTCTTAAAGAATGAAAACAGTCTTCTTCCACTCGATGTAGCCAAGTTCAAACACATCGCGGTAATAGGGCCGAACGCCGCGGATCCTCACCTTGGCGGATACAGCGGAACGCCGCATCACGCTATTAGCGTCCTCGAAGGTATCAAGAACAAGGTGGCCGGCAAAGCCGACGTGCTATACGCCGAAGGTTGCCGGATCACGGAAAGCAAACCGGTTTGGGAAGAAGACAAAGTAGTTCCAGCCGATCCCAAGCTGGATGAGAGGCGCATCAGCGATGCCGTTGAAGTTATGTCGAAGGCCGATGTCGGCATAGTTGTCGTGGGAGAGAACGAGCAGACTTCGCGAGAAGGATGGTCGCCAGCTCATCTGGGCGATCGCGACAATCTGGATTTGCTCGGACGACAGGATGAGCTTGTCTCTCGACTTCTGGCTACTGGCAAACCGGTGGTCGTGATTCTTCTTCACGGTCGCCCTAATTCAATCAACTTCATCAAGGAACACGTTCCGGCGATTCTCGACGGTTGGTACCTCGGCCAAGAGGGCGGAGCTGCTTTAGCCGACGTTGTGTTCGGCGATTACAATCCAGCGGGAAGGCTTCCTATAACGGTACCTCGTTCCGTTGGTCAATTGCCCGATTATTACTATCAGAAGCCGTCCGCGCGTCGGCCCTACCTGTTCACCGACAATTCGCCACTGTTTCCCTTCGGCTACGGGCTCAGCTACACGAAGTTCAATTACAACAATCTGCGGGTCGAGCCTCACTCGATTGCTGCAAACGGAACCGCGAAGGTATCGGTTGACGTGACCAATACCGGCAGTCGCGCTGGAGATGAGGTCGTGCAGTTGTACATCCGCGAGGAGGTTAGTTCGGTCACGCGCCCGATCAAGGAGCTAAGAGGATTCGAGCGGGTTCCAGTCAAGCCCGGAGAGATTCATACGGTTACGTTCCAGGTTGGGGCGGAAGAGCTGCGTTTTTACAATCGCGAGATGAAACGGGTGGTCGAACCTGGGACCTTCAAAATCATGGTCGGACCGAACTCCGCTGACCTTACCTCGGTCTCACTGGAAGTCAAGTAGCAGATGAGGAAGGCGAGAAGGCAGAGCGGGATTCCGCTGATTGCTAAATTGGCGGAGGTTTCGATTGGCACGGTGGATCGTGCGCTACACGGCCGCCCAGGCATAAACGCACAAACCCTGAAGCGGATTCTGAAGATTGCCCGGCAGATTGGTTACAAGCCTAACGTTGCTGCACGCGCACTTTCCACCGGCAGGCACATTCGCATTGGCATATGCGTTCCCAAGGAGATCGCTTACTTTTACGACGAACTCTGGGATGGAATTCGCGGCGAAGCGGACCGTTATGCCGGTCGCGGAGTCGAGTTCCTGCCGATGACAGTGCCGGAATTAGGACGCGGCGAACAATCCGCTTTCAAGAACCTCCTCAATTCAAAAGTTAACGGCATCATTGTGACGCCCGGAAATCCCGACGCCATGACGCCCCTGATCGACGTCGCAGAACAAGGCGGAACCCGCGTGGTGTGCGTGTCCACCGACGCGCCGGTGAGCCGCCGCTCATCGGTCGTTTGTATTGAACCGCGACTGAACGGCTTGATTGCGGGCGAACTGATGGCAAATTTCGTTGGGGCACAGGCTAAAGTAGCCATCGTCACGGGAATGCTGAAGACTGTCGATCACAGTCAGAAGACTGAAGGATTCATCGCGAGCTTCCGGGAACGGTCTACGCGCGGCGAGGTAGTCGCTGTGATCGAGGCCCACGAACATCCTGAGGAAAGTTTTCGCAAGACAGTGCGCCTGTTGAAAAGCGTGCCTGAACTTGCGGGGATCTATGTGAACACGGTGAATTGTCTTCCCGTTTGCCGCGCGCTGGCTGCCGCGAAGTGTGCCAATAAGGTGCGCCTCATCACTACCGACCTCTTTCGTAAAATGATTCCCTACTTTGAGCGAGGCGCAATTGCGGCCTCCATTCACCAGCAACCCTACGTGCAAGGCCAACTTGCAATACGGAGTCTGGTGGAACACTTGCTGCACGAAGCAGAGCTGGCGCGAGCGCAGTACTTGAATCCCTCGATCATTCTGCGATCAAACCTTCACCTCTTCCGCGAAGCGAACGGGCGGCAAGGCGGTTGACTTCCGACTCCTGTGAGTGGTATTTACTTGGGCCCGAATTTAGTTCGTGGTACGAACAATCATCTAAAGCGATTTAGATGAGCCCCCGGCAAGTGGTTGAGCTTGCCATGATTTATTCGGAACAGCCCCAGCTGAGCCACGCTGCTCATGTCAGGAGTGCCGCCATGCCCGTCGCTTCCCGAATTCTGCGCACAAATCGGAATCGGAGCATACTCGATCTTTTCCGACTGCCCTCACTAATTGCCTTGCTTTCATTGTCATGCTTTCTTCTAAGTTCTCGCCCTTCGGTAGCCCAGACCGTGATTCAAGATGATTTTGAAGATGGCACACTGCAGAACTGGATTCCTCGAGGAACGGCGGTGCTCAGCAACACGACCGAAGAGGCCCATGGAGGAACGCACAGTCTGAAGACAACAGGACGAACCGCCGGCTTCCACGGTCCCAGCCTGAACGTCACCTCCCTGCTGCAAAGTGGGAATATCTATCAGGTCACTGCCTGGGTACGCCTTGTCGCCGGGCAGTCTGCGGACACGCTAAAGATCACCGTGCAACGGACTGCAAATGGCAGTAACAATTTCGATCAGGTTGCCACCAGTGCCAACGGGGGCGTAACTGACGGCAGTTGGGTGATGCTCCAGGGGACCTACAGCTTTGCCAGTGGAGCGACCGGCCTACTGCTTTACATCGAGGCCACGGGCGCGACGACTCAGTACTACGTCGACGACTTCAGCATCGTTAAGGTTCCCGCAGCGGGCTGCTCCGTTCCTCCTGACAATTCCGGCTTTTCCAGTAATTGGGAAGATGGAACAGCCCAGGGCTGGGTTTCGCGTGGAGGTGGCGCGCCGGTCGTGTTGACTCCGACAATGAACGACGCGCACACCGGAGCGTGGAGCCTCCTGGTCACAGGACGTACAGCAAACTTTAACGGCCCAACGCACAACATCACCGGCAAGATGTGTAACGGTTCGCAATATTGGGTGGAGGCTTGGGTAAAGATGGCCCCGGGCCAGCCCACTACGACCATGAACATGAGCCTTCAGTACACCGATCTGGCTGGGGCAGTGCACTTCCCTTCGGTTGTCAGCGCCACCGTCACTAGCGGTGCATGGGTGCGTTTGAAGGCCAAGCCTTATACGTTCTCGGGCTCTTATACGAATCTGCAGATCTACATCCAAACGAACAACAATCCGACATCTTCCTTCTACATCGATGATGTGAGCTTGACGTTCCTGCCGCCACCGGTAATCGAGAACATCCCCTCAATCGCGCAAACCTATGCGTCCTATTTCCTGGTTGGCTTCGCGACGCTGCAGCAGGATCTTCTTAGCTCTCATGGTCAGCTTGCGGCTCTTCACTACAACAGCGTCACTCCCGGCAACGACTTGAAGTGGGACACCACTGAGCCGAGCCAGGGCAACTTCAACTTTGGTCCGGGAGATAACATTCTGACCTTTGCTCAGGGGCATAACATCAAAATGCGAGGACACACCTTTGTCTGGCATCAACAGGTGCCCAATTGGGTCTTTCAGGACGCCAATGGTGTTGACATGTCCACTGAGCCCTATAGCGACGCCAACAAAGCACTCTTACTCTCGCGCTTAAAGAACCACATAACTGCGTTGATTAATCACTACCAGGACAAGATTTATGTCTGGGATGTGGTGAACGAGGCGATCGACGAAAGCCAGGCAAACGGCTTCCGTCGCAGCAAGTGGTACATGATCACGGTAGACCCGAACAACAATCCGGGATATCCAGAGTACATGGACGATGCGTTTATCTACGCGCGTCAAGCGCTCGATGCGCTCGGCATTGGCCGCGACAAGGTAAAGCTCTGCTACAACGACTTCAATACAACGATTTCGGCGAAGCGCAACTTCATCTACAACTGGGCGAAAGGTGCAATCAGCCGTGGAGTTCCGATTGATTGTGTCGGCAATCAGTTCCACAACACAATCAACTTCCCGATCGACGATCAGGGCTCGTCCGCTTCGAAGCAAAGCGTGATCGACACGATCAACGTGTTCAATAGCCTGACGTCGACCGCTGGCATACCGATCATTAACGAGGTCACTGAGTTCGACATCAGCCTTTACCGATTCGGACGATGTTCTCAGAAGTTCTACACGGACTACGATGACCTGACTGCTGGAGACCAAACTGATCTGACCAACCAAGGCTATCGCTACCGCGACTACTTTCAGATATTCAAGAACATGAGGGATAAGATCGACAGTGTGACGGTGTGGGGTCTGGGCGATGACGACAGTTGGCTGAACCCATCATCAAACAAGGCGGGATGTTCTGGAGTCACGGCGGCGGACGCGCCGCTTCCGTTTGACTCTAACTTACAGCACAAGTTCGCCTACACCGGCATCGTGAACCCGCTGGCATTGCCGGGAGCAAACCTGGTGACCACGATGACCGCAAGTTCAAACCCAGTGCTGAGCGGAGACTCTGTGGCGTACACCATTACGGTCACGAACAACGGTCCGAATGATGCCGCCAACCTCACGATGACAACATCAATTCCGGCCTCAACAGCGTTTCAATCGATCGCAGCGCCTGCCGGCTGGACTTGCAACACTCCGACAGTGGGCGGTACCGGACAAGTGACCTGCACAGCCTCGGCTCTGGCAAATGCTGCCTCGGCTCAGTTCACTGTCACCGCGACCATCGTATGCGCGACACCGGACGGGACGCCGATCTCGAACTCAGCCTCGGCCATTTCAACGACACTGAATCCAAATCCAACGCCCGAGAACAGCACCTCGCTTTCTATTCAGGTCAGTAATCCTCCGCCCGTGATTTCCCGACTCTCAGTGACTCCGGCGGTTCTCTGGCCTCCGAATCACAAGATGGTGAATGCAGTTCTCTCCTACAGCATCACGGACAACTGCGATGCACAAGTGTCGCCGGTCATCAGCGTGAGCAGCAATCAGCCCAACAATGGAAGTGGCGACGGCAATACCGCGAGTGACTGGCAGATTCAGGATGTAAACGACGTCCTGCTGCGTGCGGAACGGTCCGGAAACCTAGGCGATCGTATCTACACGATTACTCTCACAGTTACCGACTCGGCGGGATCGAAGACTAGCTCCTCGGTCAACGTCACGGTGCCGCATGATGCAGGGCAGTGAGAGACTGAATTGCATCACATGCCGACGGAAAGGAGCGAACACGAAGAGTAGAAAAAGAGGTCACGAGTTCGGCTTTGCGACCTCTGCTTTTTTCGTGACCTTCGCGCTTCCTCGGAAATAAGGACCATGTCGAAACGACTACTGTTGGTAGTTGGCTTACTCGGCGTAGTACTTCCGACCTACCTGTGCGCCGAGAGTGGAGAGGATGCCTGGCTGCGATACGCGCGTCTGGAGCAGAGAGCAGTACAGCAGTATCAATCCCTTCCTGCCACGGTAGTAGCTCTCGGCAATTCCGCCATACTTCACAACGCCCAACAGGAGTTGATCCGTGGAGCAGGAGGAATGCTCGGTCGGCGATTCCGCGATGCGACGGAACTCACGTCGGAACCTGCAATCGTTTTGGGAACCGCTAAGGCCTTGCGTGAGGCAGTGCCAGATCTCCAGATACCGCACATCCAAAACGACGGCTTCTGGCTGGCAAAGCGTCAACTCGGCGGCGTCGACCGCATCGTAGTCGCAGGTTCAACTGAAAGAGGCGTCCTGTACGGTGCCTTTGCTCTGCTTCGCAAGATCTCTCTCGGCGAAAGCGTCGACAACCTGGACGACGTTCAGCAACCTTACGCGCCGCTGCGCTGGATCAATCAATGGGACAACCTCGATGGCCGCATCGAACGCGGATATGCTGGGCCATCAATTTTTTTTGAAAACGGAGGTGTACGCGCCGACCTCACGCGCGCCGCGGAGTACGCGCGCTTGCTGGCTTCCATCGGAATCAACGGATGCACCGTCAACAATGTCAATGCTGATCCACGCGTGCTCACTCCTGAATTCCTTCCTCAACTCGCGCGCATTGGCGACGTATTTCGCCCGTGGGGTGTCACACTTTCTCTTTCCGCGGATTTCAGCAGTCCGAAGGTCATCGGTGGATTGGACACCTTCGATCCGCTCGACACGCGAGTGCAGCACTGGTGGAGCAGCAAGGTCGATGAAATCTATCGTCTGATTCCTGACTTTGGCGGCTTCGTTGTTAAGGCTGATTCGGAAGGACGCTTGGGACCAGCAACTTACGGCCGCAATCCCGCGGACGCTGCAAATGTGATCGCCCGAGCACTGAAGCCTCATCGCGGCATCGTTTTTTATCGAGCATTCGTTTACAACCATCATCTCGATTGGCAAAACCCCAAGAATGATCGAGCCAAGGCTGCCTATGACAACTTCCATCCGCTCGATGGCAAGTTCGATGACAACGTAGTGATCCAGATCAAGAACGGACCCATAGATTTTCAAGTCCGCGAGCCTGTTTCTCCTCTATTCGGCGGTTTGGAGAATACCAACGAGGCGATTGAGCTGCAGATCACACAGGAGTATCTGGGGCAAGGTCGGCACATGGTTTTTCTGCCGACGATGTGGAAAGAGACGCTGGATTTCGATCTCCGAGCCAATGGCAAGGCCACTCTCGTCAAGGAGATCGTCGCCGGCCGCAGCTTCCATCGCCCGACCGGGGGCTTGGTCGGCGTTGCCAATGTGGGAATGGACGCCAACTGGCTCGGTCACCCACTGGCGATGGCGAACCTGTACGGATTTGGACGGCTAGCCTGGGATCCCGATCTCAGCGCTCGGGCGATCGCCGAGGAATGGACCCGCCTCACCTTTGGCAGCGATCCCCTCCTCGTTCACACTGTGACCGCGATGCAGCTTGCCTCGTGGCGCATCTACGAGGACTACACCGGACCGCTGGGAGTCGGCACGCTCACGAACATCACCGGACCCCACTACGGTCCGGGCATTGAATCGTCCGAACGCAACGGATGGGGACAGTGGCATCGCGGAGACCACGAAGGCATCGGCATGGATCGCACTGCGGCGACGGGCACCGACTACGCTTCACAGTACAGTCCCGAAGTGGCACGGCGGTATGAGTCGCTCAAGAGCACTCCTGATGAGTTGCTTTTGTTTTTTCATCATGTGCCTTATACGTACGTCCTTCACTCGGGAAAAACGCTGATCCAGCATGTATATGACTCTCACTACGAAGGAGCAGACGCAGCGGAGGCCTTCGTCAGGCAGTGGGAGACACTCAAGGGACGCATCGATGACGAGCGCTACTCCCGGGTGCTCGAGCGCCTTCAGTATCAAAGCGGACATGCGATCGTCTGGCGCGACGCGATTTGTAGCTGGTTCAGTCGCATGTCTGGAATCGCAGACGCAAAGGGGCGAGTCGGACATTTCCCGGATCGGATCGAAGCGGAATCGGCGCACCTGCAAGGCTATCAACCACTGGAGATCACGCCCGCGGAAGCCGCCTCGGGCGGCAAAGTCATCCAGTGCGGAACACAGGGACAAGCGTGCGCGGCGGACTTCAAGTTCTCCGGTGCGGGCGGCTCTTACGAGATCGACGTTCAATACTTCGATATGCCCGTTGGCAACGCGAAGTACCGACTTCTTGTCGGCGACAAGGTACTGGATGCATGGACGGCTGACGATCACCTCCCAGCTCGCTCATTGGGCGGCGACTCTTCTGTGCGACGCACAGTAAGCGGAGTCACCCTGCGCCAGGGTGACGTCATTCGCATTGAAGGTACGCCGGGCCAGAAGGATCCGGCGGCGCTCGATTACGTAGAGATCCGCTCGACCGCCCAGGTCGCGGCAACCCGTGTTCCGATTCCTGTTTACCTGACGACTGAACAAGACCACCAACGCACGATGGAGCTGCTACACATCAGCGGGTTGCGCCCCGGGCCCAGCGGGAATCCAGCGGCCCCAAATGCCGCCAACACTGATGAATCCAAGGTTGATCAGCATCCGCACCTACCCGATCCTCTCACGCTCAAGAATGGAGAGAGAGTGACCACCGCGGAGATGTGGTGGAAGCAGCGCCGTCCAGAGATCGTGGCGGACTTCGATCGGGAGATCTTTGGCCGAGTTCCCCAAAACGTTTCTAAAGTCAGTTGGGAGGTGATGACTTCTTTCCGTGAAGACAGCGGAGACATACCGGTAATTACAAAGAAACTGCTGGGCCATGTAGACAACTCGTCAGATCCCTTAATCGATGTTCAACTGCACCTCACGCTAACGACGCCAGCCGATGCACGCGGTCCCGTCCCCGTAATCATGGAGTTCGGCTTGAGTCCGGAGGTTCTTGCTGCATTCGCTCGCCGCTTCCGCGGTGCGACACCTGGCGCTTCCGGCAGCGCAGGACCAACATGGCAGCAGCAAGTGCTTGCTCATGGATGGGGATATGCCATTCTCATTCCCACTTCGATTCAGGCAGACAATGGCGAAGGCCTTTCGGAAGGCATCATCGGACTGGTCGACAAAGGCCAGCCGCGAAAACTGGACGACTGGGGAGCGCTTCGCGCCTGGGCATGGGGCGCGAGTCGCGCATTGGATTATTTTGAAACTGACTCGTCAGTGGATCCGCGTTGGGTTGGTATCGAAGGTCTCTCCCGTTATGGGAAGGCTACAGTCGTCACTATGGCCTATGATCCACGCTTCGCGATCGCATTCATTGGGTCGTCAGGTGAGGGCGGAGCCAAGCTCTATCGGCGTAATTTCGGCGAGCAGGTAGAGAACATCGCGGCCAGTGGCGAGTATCACTGGATGGCCGGCAACTTCCTCAAATACGCTGGCCCACTCAAGACCGACGATCTTCCCATCGATGCTCATGAATTGATTGCCCTTTGCGCGCCGCGTCCGGTGTTTATCAGCACCGGGTCGCCAAAAGTGGAAGGCGGCTGGGTCGATGCAAAAGGCATGTTCCTGGGAGGGGTATTTGCCGGTCCGGTTTACAAACTTCTAGGCAAGAGAGATTTAGGAACGAGCGAATTTCCTCCGCTGGAAACGACTCTCATTAATGGTGACATTGCTTTCCGTTCCCACAGCGGAGGCCACACCACCGGCCCAAATTGGCCAACGTTCCTCGAGTTTGCCGCGAGGTACTTGGGCACGCCCTCGACCAAGGTTGCAAATCGTTAGTTGCCGGGATTCGGTCAGCTCAGCGACACAAACTATCCAGCTGAACGGCCGGAGTCGGACGAGCGGGAAGCGGCAAATGGCGCTCGGCCATAACGCCTTCGAGCATGTCGGGTCCGGGTGGCGACCGGAGGTCGGTAGACTGGCGATAGAACTCGTCACGCTCCGCTTCTTCGAGAGTCACGAATTCAAATCCTTTTGCGCGATAGAGGCTGAGCAGTCGGGGCAACATTACTGCGTCCAGCGCGCCTATGTGCATGAGCAGCACATAAGGAATGTCCCTTCCGTATAAGGTTTGCGAGAGCCCGCGGTAGTAGTCGGCGCTCTTGTCTGCAGCGGCTAAATAACTGTCTTCAAGCGAAGTGATTGCGGCGGTATTAGCCTTCGCCTTGCAACGAGCGTATGGCTCGTTCCACAAGTGATCTCCAAAACTCATGGTGACAGCGGCGATTTTGTAACCGTGCTGTGAAAGAAACACCCGAAAATCCCCTTTTTTGGCAGCTGTATCGCCTTCCGCAAGATATGGATAACGGAACCAGTGCCAGTCGTTGTCATCCATCCAACGCTTCAGCACTGCTTCGTTGCGCGTGACATCCGGCTGTACCTCTTCAAGCGGACGCTGGTTCAGGTTCATGTGCGACCAACCATGATTGCCCAGCCGATTCCCTGCCTCGCGCCACGCCTTCAACACAGCCTCATCACCCGGATGCTCCTCGATCCGCACTCCATTCACGAATCCATAGATTGGGGGCACGTGGGCATCTTGCAGAGCGGCGAGTATTTTGGTCGCGATATCGACTCGCGTCTCGCCTGGAGGCAATGCGCTATGGGCGGGAAGGTCATCAAACGTGATCGCAATCTGCGGCGCGCCGGTCGAAAACAATGACAACGGGACTGCTCCAGCCATCGCAGCATATCCAGCAGGAGAAGGATGGAGATGATCGCCGGAATCGAACGACGGCAGCAAACGCTCCGGATGTTCCGGATCCCGCGCCACCTTGTCGAGGTCGAGAACGGCATCGAAGTGACCGGCAGTGCGTATCCACTGATTCACGGCCAGCCTGTCTGCCTCACTGCTCTGGCCGGGATGGTAGTACCCAGAGCCGGCGAACGGCAGAATCGTGGCGCCGATCACTTTTATTCCATGCGCATGGGCTCGCATCACCATTTGCTCGTAGGCGCCGATCATGTGTCGGACCAGCACTTCGTGTTCAGCGGTGGGCACTTCGTGTTCACGCGCCAGCGTTCCTATGTCGTTGATTCCCTCGAGAACGATCAGGTATCGAGCGCCGGCTTGCGCTACCACGTCGTGATCGAAGCGCGCCAGAGCATTGGGTCCAAGGCCGTCCAGCAGGAGGCGATTTCCGCCGATGCCGTGATTTAGAACAGCCAGGTTGCGGGTGCCCGCGTTAGCTTGCAGGCGGTTAGCCAGTACGTCGGGCCAACGATCGTTTCCATCTGTCGTTGCCCCGTGGCCGTCGGTGATTGAATCCCCAAGAGTCACAATCGCCGCAGTGCCTGGAGCTGCGCCGACATCAATTCCCGCAATGAAATACCAATGCTCTACTTTTTTCGCACTTGGGATTTCGGTCGCGCTAACTAAGTCTCCATGGGCCACATAGGAATTAGCACGGGACCCCGGATGTCCAGTCTGCTCAGCCGGTAATTGGTCCGCGTGAAGTGTAATTGCCAGGTCAGAAAGCGCAGGCGCCGAAAAAGTTATCGGATCGGAGATGTAATCTGCGCCTGCCGGAATCGTCACCTCGGACGCTCCGGAAAAGCTAAGCGCCTTGTCGCTTCCGGAAACGATCTTGTCAGAAGCCGCGGCGGTTGGCTTGGCGATATGCACGGA
>Ga0126371_10000270_pt1 | contig 41421 bp, 33 predicted proteins | sample PanSoiMetaPlot_4_FD_110145 | JGI IMG/M metagenome (GOLD analysis project Ga0126371, IMG submission 110145) | Tropical forest soil microbial communities from Panama - MetaG Plot_4 | ecosystem: Environmental > Terrestrial > Soil > Tropical forest > Bulk soil | place: Panama | collected 2016-02-17
CTGATCGGCACGGTGTCGATCCTGATGACGGCCCGCATCGCCCGCCGGATGACTGGTTCGACCATGCTCGGGTGCGTTGCGGGCCTGCTGCTGGCCCTGGACGGTCTCGAGCTGGTACTGAGCCGCACCGCGATCCTCGACATCTTCGTCATGTTCTGGGTGCTCGCAGCATTCGGATTGCTTGTCATCGATAGGGATCGGACCAAGGCCAGGCTAAAGGCGGCAGCGGATCAGAACGCCTACGACGAGTCCGGGCCGGGCCTGGGCATCCGCTGGCTGCGCGTCGGCGCGGGAGTGTGCCTAGGCGCGGCTGTCGCAAGCAAGTGGAACGGACTTTGGTACCTTTTCGCGTTCGCGGGCCTCGCGATCAGCTGGGACTTGGGCTCGCGACGAGCGGCCGGATTCAGGAACTGGTTCCTCGCCAGCTTGCGGCACGATTGGAAGTGGCTGCCGGTCTGGTTCGTGGTCGCGCCGTTTGTCGTCTACACGGCGTCCTGGACCGGCTGGTTCCTGAACTCGACGGGCTACTACCGCAATTGGGCGGCGCAGCACGGGAACCACACCCCGATCTGGTCGACCATCGACTCCTGGTGGCAGTACAACCACTGGATGTATCAATTCGGGGTCGGCCTGACGTCGTTCCAGAGCTACAAGTCAAATCCGGTCGGCTGGATGGTGCTCGCCCGGCCCATCTCCTTCTACTGGTCCCAGCCCACCAAGAGCACGGCCTCAGAGGTGCTGGCCATGGGCACGCCCGCGATCTGGTGGGGAGGCTCCCTCGCGCTCCTGTTCTGCCTGGGCTGGTGGCTGGCCGGTTTTATCGGCGATCTGGTCTTCGGCCGGCTGCCCAAGCGCGACTGGCGCGCCGGGGCGGTGCTGCTTGGGGTGCTGGCCGGATGGCTGCCCTGGATCTGGTATGCGTGGCACGACAACCGGACCGAGTTCTACTACTACGCGGTGGTCTTCGACCCGTTCCTGGTGATCGCCATCACGCTGTGTCTGGGGCTCATCATCGGCCCGGCTCACGCCGAGCAATGGCGACGGGCCCTCGGTACCGCGCTGACCGGTGTCTTCCTGATAGCGGTGGTGCTGAATCTCGCCTATATCTATCCGATCCTGACGGCAGAGGTGATTCCGTACACAGCCTGGCTGCACAGGATGTGGTTCCACCGATGGATTTAGGGCTCGTCACAGGGCCCCTCGTCGGCCCGAGCTTGGGCGTTTTGCCCCTATTTGCGGCGTAATTGACCTGCGATAGCGCTGAGTAATTGATCTGTTACTCAGATCACGCATCGAGTTACTCGCCAGTTACGTCTTAGGTGTGTCCCCCCTCCCCCGAGCGAGCGGAGCAAGCAATGACCACTCCGATAGAGCAGATGCCGGACCGTGATGAACGATTCGTGCAGGATGTGGTCCCGTTTATGGGCCAGCTCTATCCTGCCGCGCTCCGGATGACCAGGAACCCTAGCGACGCCGAGGACTTGGTTCAGGAAACCTTCACCAAGGCGTATGCCGCCTTTCACCAGTTCACTCCAGGCACGAACCTGCGGGCCTGGCTGCACCGGATCTTGTCGAACACCTTTATCAACAGTTACCGGAAAAAGCGGCGTGAGCCGGTGCAGGACCTTGGCGCCGAGTTCTCCGAGGACTGGCAGACCGGCAACGACCCGCTGACGCCTCCCGCCAGGTCCGCCGAGGCGGAAGCGCTAGAGCGGCTTGCTGACTCGGACATCATGCAGGCGCTGCGGCGGCTGCCGACCGAGTTCCGGGAGGCTATCTATCTGGCCGACATCGAGGGATACCCATACCGGGAGATCGCCGAGATGATGGGCACGCCGATCGGGACGGTCATGTCCCGGCTGCATCGCGGCCGCGTCCGGCTTCGTCAGGACCTGGCGTCGCACGCACCAAGCCGGACGCTAGCGGCAGCTTCCAGCTAAGGGTCGCGGGCCCCCCAGACCGGCGGTTCGCATGCGCACCCCCCCAGCGCGCGCGAGCCGCCAGCCAGCCGGCCGGCGCAGCGCCACCCCCATCCGGCAGCTCCTGGCCGTTATGAAGCCCCGTGCCTGTCCTCCCCCGCCAGGCACGGGGCTTCGCGCTGCGCTGCATTGTGAATGACACCGCAACTCGGTGGCACCGGAATTCCGGTAGCAGCTCTCGCTGACGGCGCCTACGCTGACGCGGTGTACTCCGATGCCGCGGTCGCCGCCCTGTATGACGTGCTTAATCCCTGGGACGCGAGCAGCGACTTCTATCTCGAGCTCGTGCTGGCAGCAGCAGCTGTGCTGGACGTCGGTTGCGGTACTGGCCAAATTCTGCACCGGGCGCGCGCGGCGGGCCATCAAGGCAGGCTCTGCGGCGTTGATCCCGATCTCGCCATGCTTGGTGTCGCCGTGGACCGGGACCCGGAGTCGATCGAATGGCAGGCGGGGGCGGCGGCATCCATGACCTGGGACAGCCAGTTCGATCTGGCGATCATGACCGGCCACGCCTTCCAGTGCCTGGTCAGCGACGCCGATGTGAGTGACTCGCTGGCCGCGATCCGCCGAGCACTCAGGCCACGGGGCCGGTTCGCATTTGATACCCGCAATCCCGCAGCGGCGGCCTGGCGGAGCTGGCATCCCGCAAACGCGGTCGAGACAGTGGACCCAGCGGGCCTGCCTGTCCGTATCTCCCATCAGGTCGAGTCAGTCGGCGACGGCGTGGTCGCGCTGACCGAGACCACCGCTGACCGCGACGGCACGGCCCTTCGGGTGGACAGGGCGAGCCTCCGGTTTCTTACCGAGGCCGAGCTGGCCAGGTTCCTTGCCGAAGCCGGGTTCGTCGTTCTGGCGCAGTACGGCGACTGGAACACCACGCCACTAACCTCGAGCAGCCCCGAGATCATCACGATCGCCGCGACCTGACCTACTCGCCGCGCCAGTTCGGTGCGCGCTTCTCCGCGAAGGCGGCGGCGCCCTCGATAGCGTCCGCGGATCGCATGACCGGTCCGAGAATCTCGCCCTGACGGGCGAAGGCTGACGCAGAGTCCCAGTCGGCCGACTCGACGATGATCCGCTTCGTCGCGGCTAGCGCCAGCGGCGCGTTCTTCGCGATCCGGCCAGCGACGTCACGAGCAGCGGCCAGCGCCTCGCCAGCAGGGACGACCAGGTTGACCAGGCCCGCGGCGCGCAGGTGCTCAGCAGGGAAGTGTTCACCGGTCAGCGCGATTTCCATCGCGAGGTGGTAAGGGATTCGGCGCGGCAACCGGAGCAGTCCGCCGGCGCCAGCAACCAGCCCTCGTCTGACCTCCGGCAGCCCGAACTTGGCCTGCTCGCTGGCCACTACCAGATCACAGGACAAGACGAGCTCGAACCCTCCGGCCAGCGCGTACCCTTCCACCGCGGCGATGATCGGCTTGGTCGGCGGGCGCTCCGTGATGCCGCCGAACCCGCGACCTGGCACTAGCGGTGCGTCACCAGACAAGAAACCCTTCAGGTCCATGCCCGCGCTGAAGGTGCCGGCGGCGCCAGTAAGGATCAGTGCGCTCACGTCCTTGCGCGCATCCAGGTCGTCGATCGCGGCCGCCATGCCACGAGCCACAGCGCCATTGACCGCGTTACGGGCCTCTGGCCGATTGATGGTGATGACGGCGACGCCGTCACTGACCTCGGTGAGCACTGGCTCGGACATCGGCTTAGGCGTCCTTAGCTAACTAGAGGGGGGTGGCATTGCCGTTACTTGGGCTGGAACCTGATGCCGCCGTCGAATCGGATGACCTCGGCGTTCATGTAGTCGTTATCGATCAGCGATCGGACCAGGTGCGCGAATTCCGCCGCCGTTCCCATCCTCTTCGGGAACACGATTGGCGCGATGAGCTTGGCCTTGAACTCCTCGCTCGCCGGCCCGGTGCCATAGATCGGCGTGTCGATGATGCCGGGGCAGATCGTGTTTACCCGGACGCCGATGGCGGCCAGGTCACGGGCGGCAGGCACGGTCATGCCGATAATGCCTCCCTTGGAAGCCGAGTACGCGAGTTGGCCGGTCTGGCCCTCGATGCCGGCGATGGAGGCCGTGTTGACTATGACGCCGCGCTGACCGTCGACGTCGGCGGGCTCGGTCTTGGCTACTGCAGCCGCGCCAATGCTCATGAGGTTGAACGTGCCGATCAGATTGACGTCGATGACCCGTCCGAAGGCCGCCCGATCGTGCGGCGACCCGTCGCGTCCGACCGTCCGCTGCGCCCAGCCGATGCCTGCACAGCTGATAACCACGCGCAGTGGCGCGGGCCCGGAAGCCGCTAGTTCGACGGCGGCCCGGACGGATTCGCCGTCACTAACGTCAGTTCTGGCGAACTGACCGCCTACCTCGTCGGCGATGGCCTTGCCGCGCTCCTCGTTCAGGTCTGCGACGACCACCGTGGCCCCGAAGGCGGCGAGTTCGCGGACAGTAGCCTCGCCGAGGCCACTTGCCCCTCCGGACACAATTGCGGCGGTTCCGTTCAGTTTCATGCCGGGAGCATACTTCTCAACCGGCCGACCCACCGAACGGGGTTCGGAATCTGGTGGAGATAAGAACTCAGCAAAGATCGACGGCACCCAGCCGAGGCCGCTAACTGGCCGGCAACTCAGGCGATGTCACCTTGGCCAGCGTTAGCACGAGCTGGCGGACGAACGCGCTGACCGGCTCAGGCCACGGGAATCCAGGCAGCGCGCTGCGCAGCATGACCGCGCCGTGCAGTGCGACCCAGACCGCAGTGCCGTCCGCCACGACATCAGTACTTGCCGAGACACCTGCCCGCACGCAGGCCGCGATGGCGTCGACCAGCTGCAAGAAGGCCTCGGCGCCGAACTCGGGTACTGCCGGCCCCCCGGCGCCAATTTGCACCGGCTCGCAGTATTCAGCTGCCCGATCAGCCTCTGCCCACCGGGAGGCGAACAGGACGGCGTAACGCGCCGGGTTTTGCAGGCCCCACTCGACATATGCCTCGCAGCCCGCGACCAGCCGGCTGACAGCGACTTCGCCAGCAGTGTCATTGCCAGCACCGATATTGCCAGCACCGACATTGCCAGCACTGTCAGCGCCGGACTTGAGCACGCTGGTCAACTCGTCGAATAGCCGGGCTACCACGGCCAGCACAATTTCGTCCCTGTCGGCGAAGTGGCTGTAGATAGAAGGCGCCGCGATGCCGACCTCCCTCGCCACTGCGCGCAATGTGACTGCCTCGTCGGACCCGGTCCTGTCGATCAGCGTGAGCGCGGCGGCCACGATCTCCTCGGTCAGCCTCGCGCCCTGCCCGCGCGGATTGCGCTGGCGGCGTACCGCCGCCAGCCGCTGACCGCGCGCGGCCGCGTCCGGGCGGGCCCCGGTTTTTGCTGCTGAGGTTCGTACTTCAGAGTTCACGATTTGACTTTACACCCGTAAGGTGATCTGCTTAAACTTACAGTCGTAAGCTTAGGCTCGTTTAGCGACAGCCGCAAGCCGGCCCGTAAGCCACATCAGGACCCGGCGCAGACCTTGGAGATCTCATGACCACCACCGACACCGCGGCCCCCGCGAGCAAGGCGCACAGCGCTCAGTCTGGCTACCCGGCGACGTCCCGTTGGCCTCTCGGCCATCCGCGACGCCGTCAGATCCTGCTAGTGATGTGCCTGAGCCTGCTGGTCGTCGTGATCGACAACACGATCTTGAACACCGCCCTGCCGACCCTCGCGCGAGTGCTGCACGCCGGCACGAGCTCCTTGCAGTGGATCACGGACGCTTACACACTGTGCTTCGCCGCTCTGCTAATCCCGGCGGGGGCGCTCGGCGACCGCTACGGCCGTCGGCTGTCGCTGATTGGCGGGCTGACCGTATTCGCGCTCGGCAGCGTGGCCGCCGCGTTCTCGACTGGCACCGGCATGCTCATAGCGGCCCGGGTACTGATGGGCCTCGGGGCTACCTTCGTCATGCCGGCGACGCTATCCATTGTCAACGCCGTATTCCCGCCTCGCGAGCGGCCGCAAGCAATCGCGGCATGGTCGGCGGTGGCCGGCGTCGGCATCATCGTCGGACCAACGCTCGGCGGTCTCCTGCTCACCCACTTCTGGTGGGGCAGCGTGTTCCTGATCAACGTGCCGCTCGTGGCTATTGCCATTCTCGGGGTGCTGCTACTGGTGCCAGAGACAGCTGAGCCCGGCGGTCACCGACTCGACCGGTTCGGCACGCTGCTGGTGGCCGCCTCGCTCGTGGCCATCGTCGACGCGATCATCGAAGCGCCGACCCGAGGCTGGACGGCCGGCCTGACGCTCGCGGAGATCTGCCTCGGACTCGCAGCACTTGCTGGCTTCGTCTGGTGGGAGCTACGTGCCGCCCATCCGCTCATTAACCTGCGCATCTTCGCCCGCCGTGCGTTCTCGGCGTCCGCCGGAGCAGTTACGGTCGTCTTCTTCGCGCTGTTCGGCAGCCTGTTCGTGCTGACCCAGTACCTGCAGCTCGTGCACGGCTACAGTCCGCTTGGCGCAGGTGTGCGCGCACTGCCGTTCGCGATCGCGATGGGCGTGGTTTCGCCGGTGTCGCCCCTCCTGGCCACGCGCCTAGGCACGCGGCTTGTCATTCCGGCCGGGATGGCGCTCATGGGACTTGGGCTGCTCGACCTGTCGACCGCGCAGATACACACTAGCTACCCGCCGCTGGCGGTGGCGGTGGCGATCATGGGCGCGGGAATGGGCCTGGTGATGGCCCCGGCGAGCACGACGATCATGGCCACAGTGCCGAGCCACCAGGCCGGGGCCGGCAGCGCCATCAACGACACCATCCGTGAGGTCGGCGGTGCGCTGGGCATCGCCGTCATCGGCAGCATCTCGGCCGGCGCCTACACCTCGCGGCTTGGCAGCACGCTGCAAACCGCGCACGCCCCGGCTGCGGTCACGCACGTGGCGACCGGCTCCGTCGCGGCTGCCGATATCGCCGGTCATCGCGTGGGCGGTCTTGCTGGTGCCGAGATAACCAGTGCCGCGCACACCGCGTTCGTCCAGGCCATGAGCCTGGGCTTGCGAGTGGCCGCGGCCGTCGCGCTCGCCTCAGCGGTGGCCGCTATATTCGCGCTGCCTCGCGCCGTGAGATAAACAGCGCCGTGCGACAGACAGCGCGGCCTGAGATAGACAGCGCCCAGCGATAATTCGTGACGGGAATGTCAGTGCTCTGCCGTAACGTTCTGGGGGTGGCATAAAGGCAGCCGCCGATTGCCCGCTCAGCACCGGCATGCATGTCCCGGCGGCGGGTCACCTCCAGACGGGCTGCACACCGGGTCGGCGTGGAAGGTTCTGCAGTGAGACAGCAGCGTGGTAATCCCTGGGCGATTCTGATCGTCGTGTCACTCGGGTTCTTCATGACCCTGCTCGATCTGACGATCGTCAACATCGCGATCCCCAACATGATCGACAAGCTGCATGCCTCGCTCGACGACGTGCTGTGGGTCATCAACGCTTATGCGCTCGTCTTGGCGGTGCTGCTGATCACGGCCGGACGGCTGGGGGATCTGCTCGGCCAGCGGACGATGTTCTTCGCCGGAGTCGCGCTCTTCACGGCTGCCTCGGTGGCCTGCGGCCTGGCGCCCACAGCTGGCTGGCTGATCGCGTTCCGTGCGATGCAAGGCCTGGGCGCGGCGGCCCTGATGCCGCAGACGCTTGCCATCCTGACCATGGTGTTTCCACCGGAGCGACGCGGGGCCGCATTTGGCGTCTGGGGTGCGGTAGCGGGGGTGGCGACGGTCGCCGGCCCGACTCTCGGCGGGCTGCTCGTGACGGCTTTCGACTGGCGCTACATCTTCTTCATCAACCTGCCGATCGGCGTGATCGTGCTGATCCTGACGATGGTGCTCATCCCAGATCTGCGCACGGGCCGTGAGCACAGCTTTGACATCGCGGGCACGGTACTCGCCAGCGGAGCGCTGCTGGCGATCTGTTATGCGCTGGTGGAAGGTCAGCGATACGACTGGGGCACCATCGGCGGCATTATCTCGATCCCGCTCATTTTCGCCGTCGGTCTAGTGCTCCTCGCGATATTCATCTGGGTCCAGGCACGCCGTCAGACCGGGGAGCCGCTGGTACCGTTCGCGCTCTTCCGCGAACGGAACTACGCCCTGATGAACGTCGTGGCAGCCTTCATCTCGATCGGCATGCTGGGGATCTTCCTGCCGCTCAGCATCTACTTGCAGAACGTCCTTGGGTTCTCGGCGCTCAAGGCAGGCCTGACGCTAGCGCCAGCGTCGGTCATCTCGATGTTTGTCGCGCCGGTGGCGGGTCAGCTGACGGACCGGATCGGCGGCAAGTTCATTCTGATGAGCGGGCTCATCCTGTTCGCGGGCGGGATGGGCTCGATCGTGATCATCGCGCAGACCAACTCGGCCTGGTACGACTTCCTCGCGCCGCAGATCGTGGCGGGGATCGGGATCGGCTGCACGTTCCCGCCACTGACCACTGTGGCCATGCGCAACATCAACCCCATGATGGCCGGGGCCGCGTCAGGCGTCTTCAACACCACCAGGCAAGTCGGCACGGTCATCGGCACCGCGGGCATCGGCGCGCTGCTGCAGAACCGCCTGATCGCCGGCTTCACCAGCCAGGTTCACAAGCGGGCCGGCAACCTGCCTGCCTCGGTGCAGCACGAGATCCTGGCCAAGTTCCAGGCCGCTGCCAAGACGGGTCTCGGCGGCGGCCAAAGCCGGCCCGGCAGCGCGCTGGGGGCCGAGATCTTCGCCCACGGATATCTCCAGGGCATGCGGCCGACCGTGCTCGTGCCGATCCTGTTCCTGTTCGCGGCGGCGGCGTTCTGCCTGCTCATCAAGAGACGACGGCGGGCGCATGGCAGCATGCCCGCCGAAGTTCTCGGCGAAGCGGCTTCAGCGGCGACTGGCTAGGCGTCGCCCGAGCGCTCGCCTGGCCTTTAGCTGGCAGGCATGAGCAGTTCTTCTTGCCAGGCGCCTTCTCGGTCAGCCGGGTCTGACTCGAATGGGAACCGGTCAGCGAATGCCGGCCGCAAGTCGGTCAGCCAGACTGCGTGTGGATCGAAATGGGCGAAGAAGGGCCTGCCCACTAGTGCGGGATCGCGTGCCTGGATCATGTGCAGAGCGAACACCTTCTGCCCTGCTACCTCGACGACGCCATCCACGCATACCTTCCCTGGCGTTGCCGACATGGACGGGCCCCGCACAGTCCGGCATAGGCCGGACACGCCCGCATAGGCGTCCCTGAAGATCTCCGCTGCACGCGCCAGGGACACCGCGAAGTAACCCTGGGGCCCGGTGTCACGCTCGACGAACATGTAGTAAGGGACCATGCCCATCCGCAAATGCGCCCGCCACATGGTCTGCCAGGTGCAAGCGTCGTCGTTGATGCTCCTGATCAGCGGCGCCTGGGTCCTGATAATCCCGCCAGCCGAGCGGATGCGGTCGACTGCCGTTGCGACCTGCGGAGGCTCGAGCTCCCGCGGATGCGAGAAGTGGGCCATCAGCGCCAGCGTCTTGCCGGCCGCCCTGACCTGCTCGAATAGCCGAAGCGTGTCGTCGGCGTCGGGATCGGTTACAAAGCGCTGTGGCCAGTAGGCCAGGGACTTGGTGCCGATCCTGATCGACTCGATGTGCTCAAGCCGCGGGTCGAGCAGTGGCTCGATGTACTGCCGTAGCACGCCAGCACCCATGATCATGGGGTCGCCCCCAGTGATCAGCACGCTGGTCACTTCGTGATGGGCGCGCAGATAGGCGGTGACCCGCTGCATGTCGTCGGTGGCCATCTTCAGATCGGGCTCCCCGACGAACTGCGCCCACCGGAAGCAGTAAGTGCAGTAGGCATGGCAGGTCTGTCCCTGCTTGGGGAAGACCAGCACAGTCTCTGGGTATTTGTGCTGCACGCCAGGAAGTGGTTCGTCAGCCATGGCTGGAATGTTCAGCGCGAGTTGGCCAGCCGGGTGCGGATTCAGCTTTAGCCGCACATGCCGGGCTGCGGCCTGGATCTCCTGGTTCGGTGCTCCCTTTGACAGCATGTCTGCTATCGGGGCGATGTCCTCCTCCGGCAGCATGTCCGCCTGAGGGAACACCAGCCGGTAGATCGGATCATCTGGCGCCGCCGACCAGTCGATCAGCCGCTCAACCACATAGTCATTCGTTCGAAAGGGCAATACCGTCGCAACGGCGCGGACGGCAAGCCGCTCGCCCTCGCCCAGCCCAGCCCGTGCGGTCAGCTGGTCGAGGTGCTTTGCCGAATAGGCACGGAACCCGCGGCCCTGCGCGGGGACAACCGGCACCACCTCGTGATCAGTCATGCAACTCCCTCCGGGCCCCCCGCGCTTCATGAGCGCCTGGTCGTGTGCACGATCTCCCCGTCACGCGGGCCTGCCTGGCAGCCGCCTTCTACTTATTCCCGGCCAGCGGCTAGGACAAATAGAACCGCCGTAGCGATACCTTCAGACCAGCGTGAGAGGCCACGATTAGGAAACGCTCAGGAACCGCCGATGGTTGCCTGTATTCGTGAACCTCAGAAGTACCCCTATGCCGGGCCCCAAACCCGCTTAAGGCTAACGGTACGGCACGCAGTACCCCTATGTACGGAATTGCGGATGTCGGCCGCTCTGGGTGAAGTCATCGGGATCGGGTACCTAGGGCGCCCGATCGGCTTAGTCGGGTGAGAGGCTTGGCGACATGGCGGGGACTGCCGTGCCGGTGACCGGCCCGGATCACAGCGAGGCGGCACCGGGCGGCGTGCAGCACCATGCAACCCTCCCGGCCCAGGCCGTCCCGGTTCACACCGACCAGCTCCGGCTGATCGCGGTAGATGCCATGGGCGGAGATCACGCACCGGCCGAGATCGTAGCGGGAGCGGTCACTGCGGCACGCGAGCTCAACACGCACATAGCGCTGACCGGTCGCCCTGGGCTGCTGCGTCCGCTGCTGGCGAGGCAAGGCCATATCAGCAACGTCCACATCGTCCAGGCCGAGGACTCGGTCGCGATGGACGAAGGCGCGCTCGCCAGCTGGCGGCGGCCCCGCTCGAGCATTGCAGTTGCCTGCCAGCTGGTCAGACGCGGACAGGCTGCGGCGGTCGTGTCCGCCGGCTCTACCGGCGCAATTGTGGCAACCGCTCAAATGCGACTGCGGCCCCTGCCCGGAGTCTCGCGGCCCGCGCTGGCTGTTGTACTGCCCACCGAGCCGACGCCAACCATCCTCATCGACGGCGGCGCCATCGCCGACCCAAAGCCCGAAATGCTAGTTCAGTTCGCCCAGCTGGGGGTGGCCTACGCGCAGACCGCGTTCGGGATCACCGAGCCCCGCGTCGGCCTGCTGACGATCGGCGCCGAGCCGGGCAAGGGCAACAAGCTCGCTCGCCGGGCCCACGAGTTGCTCGACGCTGAGCCGACCCAAGGCGGGCTGCCGATTAGTTTCGCGGGAAACGTCGAGGGCGGGGATCTGCTTAGCGGGCGCGTGGACGTCATTGTGACCGACGGATTCACGGGGAACGTAGCGCTGAAAACGCTCGAGGGCGCGGCAAGCTTTGCGGCCGCGCAACTGCGCGAGGCGGTGACCGGCACGCGTGCCGCGCGGATCGGCGCCATGTTCCAGCGGCGCAGTCTGCGAGAGCTGGCAGTGCGGCTCGACCCGGAAAATTACGGCGGCGCGGCGCTGCTTGGCCTGGAGGCAACGATTGTCATAGCGCACGGGTCGGTGCGAGCCAAGGGCGCGGCCGCGGCCTGCCGACTAGCGGCGGAGCTCGCCAGCGGACAAATCACCGATCGGATCAGGGAGCGGCTCGGCCCCGCCAGGCATTTCTTCCGTCGCCAGTAGCGCGTCGCCGCGTACAGTCGCCCGTGAGCGGTGCGCGACAGGCCAGGCAGCGCACGTCAGGCGGGCCGATAGGCTAGGAAAATGACTGACCCGGAATCCGCACTCGGACTGCTCGTGCAGCAGGCGCTGCAGGAGCAGCTCGGCGCTGGGTTTGCGGCAGCCGACCCGCTGATCCGACCGTCGGGGTTTGCGGACTACCAGTCCAATGCCGCGATGTCGCTAGCCAAGCGGATCGGCAGACCACCACGCGCGATCGCTGAGCTGATAACGGAACGGCTCGCCGCCGCGGATGCTGTCGCGGCGGCCGAGGTCAGCGGACCCGGATTCATCAATTTGACACTGCGCGACGCGTGGATTGCCGATCAGGCTGTCGCCCAGCTCAGCGATTCCAGGCTTGGCATTCCGCTCGCCGATCCTGCGCAGCGGATAGTGGTCGACTATTCCGGCCCCAACGTGGCCAAGGAATTGCACGCCGGGCATCTTCGCCCCACAGTTGTGGGCGACGCCATCGTCAGAGTGCTCGAATACCTCGGGCACGATGTCATCCGGGCTGCGCACCTCGGCGACTGGGGGACCCCGTTCGGGATGCTCATCGAGCACGCGCTCGATGTTGGCCAGCAGGCGACGTACGACCAGCTGGCGGCGGGTGAGTTCACCGACTTTTACCAGGCTGCCAGAGCCAAGTTCGACACCGATCCTGCCTTTGCCGACCGGGCCAGACAGCGGCTTGTTCATCTGCAGGCCGGCGAGCCCCAGTCCATGCAGCTCTGGCAGCTGCTCGTGGACGACTCGCTCGCGTACCTGCGGAAGCTGTATGCCAGGCTGGATATCACGTTGACAGACGCCGACATGGCACCCGAGAGCTTCTATCACCCGATGCTTGCCGATGTCTGCGCCGAACTGGAACAACGCGGGCTCGCGGTGATCAGTGACGGGGCGCTGTGCACGTTCCCGCCGGGGTTCACCGGCAGGGACGACAAGCCGCTCCCGCTTATGTTGCGCAAGAGTGATGGCGGCTACGGCTACGACAGCACCGACCTCGCGGCGATCAGGTACCGACTGCGTGACCTGGGCGCGACCAGGCTGATCTATGTGGTCGGATCGGAACAGCACCAGCACCTGGAAATGGTTTTTGAGACCGCCAGGCAGGCCGGCTGGCTATCGGCGGGCGCGACCGCCGAACATGCCGTGATCGGGCTGATGACCGGGCCTGGTGGCCAGCGGCTGAAGACTCGGACCGGCGACCAGGTCAAGCTGATCAGCCTCATCGACGAGGCGGTCGACCGCGCGGAGAAGGTCATAGCCGAGCGCTATGACAATCCTGAGCAACGCAGCCAGATCGCCGAGGCGGTCGGGATCGGGGCGCTCAAGTACGGCGACCTCTCGGTCGCACGCGATTCGAGCTATGTGCTGGACTTCGACCGGCTCCTGGGCCTGACCGGCAATACCGGCCCGTACCTGCAGTACGCCACTGCGCGCATTCGGTCGATCTTCCAGCGCGCCGGACTCGACCCGGCGCAGGCCAAGGGCCCGGTTGTGCTCAGCACCCCAGCGGAGCGGCAGCTTGCTCTGCAGCTGCTGGGGCTTGGCCGTGCCGTGACCGACACCGCAGCGACAGCCGAACCGCACAAGCTGGCAGGCTTCCTGTTCGACACGGCGAGCGCGTTCACCACTTTTTACGAGCAGTGCCCGGTGCTGACCGCGGAAGATGACGTGAAGGCGAGCAGGCTGGCGCTAAGCGCGCTTACCTTGCGTGTGCTCACAACCGGGCTCGGACTGCTCGGCATCCCCGTACCCGACCGGATGTAGGCCGGCCGCGCGAAGGCACGGCATTACGCCCTTCCCAGCGTGCTCCCAGACTTAGAGTCGCGTTTTCTCATACTCATCGGGAATGCTGGCTGCTATGGAGTATCAGGATCTCTATGCAGACGGTGCACCAGCACCCGCTCCGCCGCCGTCCGCTGCCAGCGCGCGTGGCCGGGTTCGGCGTGTCGCCGCCTCGACAGCCGCTGCCACCCTCCTGCTCGGTGGCGGCATCGGCATCGGTGTAGCGCTGACCGGCGGAGCGACGGCATCCACCGGCGGCAGCCCGCAGCATCATGGTGGATGGCCCTCGGCGAGATGCGAGAGCCGCGCCGCCAGAGCCTTGCATAACGGCCACCCAGTCGCGGCACGCCGCGTGCTTGCCCTCTGCCGGCGGCCGCTGCTGCGCCTCGCGAGAGCTGGCGCGATCCATGGTGAGGTCACCTACAAGGCCAAGAGCGGCACCCGCACGCTTGCGTTCGAGCGCGGCACTATCAGGTCCGTGGCGGGCTCGGTGGTAACGGTGCAGGCGGTAGATGGCACGAGCTGGTCCTGGGACATCGTCGCGGACACGGTGATCCGCTCCGGCCGGCAACAAATCGCCGTCAGCAAGCTCGCAGCAGGCGACCACGTACTTATTGCAGGCCCGGTCGCATCTGGCACCAAGGATGCCCGGATGATCCGTGTCCGTACTGCGACCTAGCGGATCGCGGCAAAACGGCTCTGCAGGCTCATATTCCCTGGCCAACGGGTCTGAGCAGCCGGTCAGTGACGCTGCCCTCGCGGTAGCCTCATGAGGCCGGAATGTCCCGCATGCCTGCCACAAGACGGCCCGGCACCGCACCCATACGCCGAGCCAGGACGTCATGACAGGAAACGACCGCATACCGCAGGTGCTCGTTGTCGACGACGAGCCAAACATCCGCGAGCTTGTCCAGGTCGCACTGAAGTTCCACGGCTGCTCGGTCACGACGGCCGTCAGCGGCAAAGATGCGCTGCGCAAGGCAGCGGCCACGAACCCGGACCTGATAGTCCTCGACGTCATGCTGCCAGACCTGGACGGATTCGAAGTCTGCCGACGGCTTCGGGCGGCCGGTAACGAAGTGCCGGTCATCTTCCTGACTGCCAGGGATACCTCCTCTGACACCGTCACCGGGCTGGCCATCGGCGGCGACGACTACGTCACCAAGCCGTTCTCTGTCGAGGCGCTCGTCGCCAGGGTGCGGGCTGTGCTGAGGCGTGCCTCCAGGACGGCGACCGGTGAGCAGGTCGCCGGCGGCGGGGGACCGCTGCGGGTTGCCGACCTCGAGCTGGACGAAGAGCGGTGGACGGTGCACCGAGGCGGAGTTCCCGTGGACCTGTCGCCCACAGAGTTCCGGTTGCTCGCTTACCTGATGCGGCACCAGGGACGCGTCCTGACCAGAGCGCAGCTGCTGGAAAAGGTGTGGGGCTGGGATTACTCGGGCGAGTCTCAGATCGTCGAGACCTACGTTAGCTATCTGCGGAGGAAGCTAGACCCGCTTGGCCCGCCGCTCATCCACACCCAGCGGGGCGTCGGCTACAGTCTGCGGCCCGACCGACGTGATCACCTCGATCGGGCTGGGCCCGCCGGATGAGCGGATCCCGACGGCTATCGCTGCGGGGCCGGATGCTCGTCATGCTCGTCGGAGTGACAACGATCCTGCTGATGGTCATGGGTACCGTCAGCACATACCTGCTCGGCCGCCGGGTCGACACGCAGATCACGCAGGCCAATGTAAATCTCGTCACCAGAGCCAACAATCTCGTCCGCGAGTTGGAGGCCGGACGAGGGGGAGCCTGGCTTCAGCCGCTGAGCGGATACGTCGTCGCTGAGGTTCCGCTCCGCTCGAAGCTGCGCGCGATCCCGATGACGAGCGGCAAGCAGAGCAGACAGCTGGCAACCGCGCTCAACACCTCGTCGTGGCTCAACGGCGCCATCGCCCGGATGCGCGCCCAGGCGGAGCGGGGTCAGCTCGGCGAGGCGGCCATGACCGCCAGCCGTTGCACCCAATTCCCCTACGTCGGCGCAAGCTGCGGGCCTTTCGACCTCGGTGCTCACCTCAGCGCGGTCGCTCGATGGCTTCCGCAGACCGGTCCTAACGGGCGCGCCGTGCCAGGCGGCATGGCCATCTTGTTTGTGGCTCAGCCAATCAGCACCGGACCCGCCGAGGTACGCGGGTTCATCGTCGCCGAGCTCATCACCGGCGCCGCGCTGATCGCCCTGGTTGCCCTGGGCGGGGAGTGGCTAATCGGCCGCGGCCTCGAACCGCTCGACCATATGACCGCCACGGCCGATGACATCACCACGCGCGGCGACCTGAGCGCGAGGATGCCGGACGCTGACGACCAGACCGAGGTTGGCAGGCTCGGCTCGTCGATCAACACGATGCTTGATCGCATCCAGCAGGCGTTCAGCTCGCGGCTTCATTCCGAGCAGAAGGTCCGCGAATTCGCCGCGGACGCCTCGCACGAGCTGCGCACTCCGCTGACGACCATCCGTGGCTACGCCGAGCTCTACCGGCAAGGGGCACTGGGTCCCGACCAGCTGCCGAGCGCGATGCGGCGGATCGAGCAGGAATCGCAGCGCATGAGCACCCTGGTCGCCGAATTGCTCGAACTTGCCCGGCTGGACCGGACCTCCTCCTTGGACCTGACAGAAACCGACCTCGCGAGCATCGTCAGGGACGCGGTGGCGGACGCCATTGCAGTCGAGCCCCAGCGGCCTGTGCGGGCTGAGGCACCACCGCGACTGGTAGCGGTAGTCGACGAGCCTCGAGTCCGGCAGGTGCTTGCCAACCTCCTCGGAAACGTCAGGGCGCACACCCCGGTGACCACGCATGTAGCCGTCCGCCTTGGCGCCATCACCGGTGGTGTGCTCATCGAGGTCGCTGACGCCGGGCCCGGGATGTCTGCTGAGGATGCCGTGCGTGCCTTTGACCGGTTCCACCGCGCGGCCGAGCGGAACGCTGGCGACTGGGACGCCGCACACGACGGGACACCTGAGCCCGTTCGCAACGGTCACGGCCAGGTGACCGCAGGTGTTCGCGATGGGAGTGCACACCGGTCCGCGGCAGATGTCGTCAGTGACGCAGGCACGGCAGTCAAGCAGTCTGCGGCGGAGCGAAGCGGCGGAAGCGGGCTCGGCCTGTCGATAGTTCAGGCGATTGCTAACGCTCACGGCGGCCGGGCCACGCTCGAGTCCCGGCCGGGCAAAGGCACAAAAGTCCGGGTCTGGTTGCCGGTCCGGACGATCCCCTAGCCGTCAGCGGTCGGGCCCTGATCCTGGTTCAGGATCAGTTTCGCCGGGATCGGGCAGGTGCTCGAACAGGTAGTAGACCGCGAGCAACCCAAAAATGATCAATGCGGCGACTGGCCAGCGAAACGCGATGCCTGTTCCGGCGACATAGCCGGCGTTCCCGGCCGTGAACCTGACCGTGGAAAGGCGCGGCGTGTGAACCCGGCGGCGCGAGCCGAGCGCCTGCTGGTGGGCGGCGATGTAGACCCACGTAATCGAGTAGCCGATCGAGATCGCGATCATGACCAGGCCGTAGGTCACTGCAGCAACCCTGCCGCTGCCGCTTTCGTGCAGATGATCTGCTACCAGCGCCGTCGGGAACGGGATCGCGACGACGCCCATCAGCAGGAACAGGTTCAGCACCAGCACTGTCCTGTCGACCCTGGTCACCTGCGAGAGCATGGTGTGGTGGTTCAGCCACATGATGCCGATGGTCAGGAAGCTGACGACGTAAGCCAGGTAGGCAGGCCAGTGTCCGCCCAGCGCGCTCGCGGTCAGGCTGTTAGCACCCCGGGTTTCGTCGGCAATTGGCAGCAGGTTGAAGACAAGCACCGTGATGGCGACCGCGAACACGCCATCACTGAACGACTCCGCCCGCCGCGAGTCCATCTCGGCTAGCCCATCAGGCAGATTCTGGCTCGGCCGACCCATCGATTGCCGCACGCGCTGGGGCGGCGACCGAGCGAGCCAGCAGCTGGGCTACGTCTACTACCTCAAGCGTTTCCTTGGCTTCGCCTGAGCCCTTCTTCGCGGCGACCGCGTCGCCGAGCATCACCAGGCAATACGGGCAGCCGGTGGAGATCGTGTCCGGATTGGTGCCGAGCGCCTCGTCGATGCGCTCGGTGTTGATCCGCTTGCCGATCCGCTCTTCCATCCACATCCTGGCGCCGCCTGCTCCGCAGCAGAAGCCCCGCTCCTTGCACCTGTGCATCTCCTGGGCCTGCACGCCTGGTACCTGCTCCATGATCTCGCGCGGCGCAGTGAAGACCCGATTGTGGCGGCCGAGGAAGCAGGGGTCGTGGTAGGTGATTTTCTCCTCAATAGGACTAACCGGCGTCAGCTTGCCGTCGGCGACAAGCTGGGCCAGGAGCTGAGTGTGATGGATGACCTCGTAGTTGCCGCCGAGCTGCGGGTACTCCCTGGCGATGGTGTTGAAGCAGTGCGGGCAGCTTGCCACGATCTTGCGGACACGAGCCTCGTTGAGAGTCTCGATGTTCTGCTGGGCGAGCATGCTGTAAACGAACTCGTTACCCATCCGCCTGGCCGGGTCGCCGGTGCAAGTTTCGCCCGGCCCGAGCACCGCGAAATTCACGTCGGCGGTGTGCAGCAGCTGCGCGATGGCCTTGGTGGTCTTCTTAGCCCGGTCCTCAAGCGCTCCGGCGCAGCCGACCCAGAACAAATACTCGACCTCAGAACCGATGGGGCCGTCGACGACGGGTACCTCAAAGTCGAGCTCGGAGATCCAGTCAGCCCGCTTGTTGGCGCCCATCCCCCACGGGTCGCCCTTGTTCTCCAGGTTCCTCAGCATCGTGCCTGCCTCGGCGGGGAAAGCGGACTCGACTAGGACCTGATGGCGGCGCATGCCGGTGATGTGATCGATGTGCTCAATGTCGACCGGGCACTCCTCCACACAGGCGCCGCAGTTCGTGCAGGACCACAGCTCGTCCGGATGAATCACGCCATGGGCGTCGGCATCGCCGATAATCGGCCGCTCAGCTTCCGCCTTGACCTCATCTGGCAGGGCGGCGCGCGCGTCATCGGAGCCCGCGAGCAGGTACGCAGACTTGGCGAAGGCATGGTCGCGCAGCTCAAGGATGATCATCTTGGGCGACAGCGGCTTGCCAGTGGCGTAGGCCGGGCATTGCGACTGGCATCGGCCGCACTCAGTGCAGGTAGCGAGGTCGAGCATGCCCTTCCAGCTAAGATCCTCGACCTTGCCGATGCCGAAGACATCCTCGTCCGGGTCCGCCTCTTCGAAGTCGAGCACCTTGCCGCCCGACCGCATCGGCTCAAGCGGCCCAAGGCCGTTAGGCCGCCGGGCGAACAGCACGTTGATAGGGGCGATCGCGATGTGCAGGTGCTTGCTGTAGGTGACGAAGACACCGAAGCCGAGAATGACCGCGAGCTGCAGGAGTATGAAGGTCGTCTCGATGCCCTTGCTCGATGCCCCCGCCGGGTGCAGCCAGTGCCCGACGATCTGCGAGGCGAAGGCTCCGCGCGGGTAAGGGAAGTCACCGGTGTTGATCTGCGCGCCACGATAGATCAGCAGCGTGGCGATGACCAGGAAGATGCCGAGCAGCACCAGCCAGGCCGCGCCGGTGTGCGAGCCCGCGAAGCGGGACTTCCTACCCTCGCGCTTCGGATCGGACTGCAGCCTGATGATCGCGAACGTGATGATGCCCACGAGCACCGCAACCGCGAACAAGTCCTCAAGGAAGCCGACCCAGGCCCAGGTGCCGATCAGCACGATCGCGAAGTGCTTGCTAAACAGAGCTCCGTAGGCCTCGATGATCGTGAGCAACAACACGATGAAGCCCCAGAAGGTCAGCGCGTGAGCGATACCAGGCACCGACCACTGCAGCAGCTTGCGCTGGCCGATCACCTGCGTGATCTGCGTCTCGGCTCCCTGCGCTGGATGCTCGCGGAGCGCCTCAATACGCTCGGGCGCCGGTTGCCCGGTGCGTCCTAGTCGAAAGAGCCACAAGAGTCGGCGCCCGGCGACCGCGGCGGCGATCGCCGTCAGGACCAGTCCGATGATGATCCGCAGCGCCAACGAAACCTCCAGATACCGCGTTTTGGGTGACAGCGTACGCCGATGTCAAAGCGGGGCACCGCGCAGCAGCTGTCACCGGTGAGATGCTACTGCCCAGTAACCTACTGGCCGGGCATGGTCCGCCGGAACACGTAGACGCCGTTGCTGAGGAATATCTGCCGGTACGACGCGTGGTGCGTGATGGACTCGACGAAGCTCAGCACGTTCGCCGGCGGTGGCTGCCAGTCGGTACTCTCCGTGTCGAATACCACGTACTGAGTAGCCGGGTTCGTGCCGAAGTTGCCAAGCCAGTAGGTGTTTGTCCTAGCGGCCAGCGGAGCGAGCAGGTCGAGGTCAGTAGCGACGCTCGCGCCGTTTGGCACTAGCGCCATGGCCGTGTTCTCGGCTGCCACATGCGGCCCGACCCGGTAGGTAGCCGGATCCCACAGCGAGCTCAGCGGGAACTGGAAGGCAAGCGCGACGCATAGGGCCAGCATCGCGGCCGCGCCGTAGTGCTCGAGGGCGCGGCCGAACCTGCCGCTCAGACGGTCGCCGCTCAGACGGTCGCCGCTCAGACGTTTGCCGCTCAGCATCTGCTCGGAGTCCGGATGCCGGGGGATTACCGCTGGCTCGAGCAGCAAGCGACGGGCTCGAAGCCGGGCGACCCCATCGATCGCGGCAATGAAGACGATGGGCATGACGGTCGCGTTGTAGTGCCACTGAGTGCCCCAGTACGAGGAGTTCGCCCCGATGAACCGCAGCGCCAGGCTGGGCAGCGCCGCGAGGACCAGCGGCGAGCGCAGTGCGATGAAGGCCGTGGGCAGCAAGATCAGCGCGAGCGTCGGCAGCTTAGTGGCTATCCCGTCGGTCAGCCGGCCCCACAGCCCGCCTGCCGCGAAGTGACCCCCGGCCGGATTCAGTGCACCAGCCTCCGACCAGTAGCCGTACATATGGCTGGCGTTGAGGTGCGGGATGATCACGAGAATCGCTAGCAGCGACCAGAAGATTCCCCAGCCGGCCAGGAAGAAGCCAAGACGCTGACGCCGGTAGGCGAAGACCATGATGAGGCCGATCGCGGCGAGGGTGAAGCCCTGGTCCTCCTTGACGAAGACCAATGGCAAGGCCCACAGCACCGCAGCTCGCATCCGGCCTCGGACCAGAGCGGACAGCGAGAAAGCCAGCAGCGGAACCGCGAAGGCGATCTCATGGAAGTCGTAGTTCACCATCTGCTGCAGGCCCCAGGAGAAGCCGTAAGCGATCGCGATTGCTCGGCCGGCCCCCACGCCAAGCAGCTCGGCGCCCGCCTTATAGACAGGCAGCACCGACACGGCAGTCAGTAGCGCCTGGATCACCAGCAGCGTGATGGAACTAGGGACGAGCAGAAAAAAGGGTGCGATCAGTGCGACTATCGGGTGGAAGTGATCGCCGAGCAAGTCGACGCCGGCACCCCTGATGTTGACGATAGGCGCGTGCAGATGCGCGTACTGCTTCACGTATTCGGTGAAGATGCCCAGGTCCCAGGACGTCGGCTCGCGCCTCAGGTACCGGAATACGGAGATCGGGGTGTATGCGGCGAAAACGGCACCGGCGGTCAGCCAGGGAATCCAGTCTCGCCCCAGGCCGGGCGATCGCGCCTGCGTCAGTCCCGCGCGAGTCGCGGCTTGCCTTCGCCCGAGTTGCCCCGGCGCGGCTGCCCTGACTCGCGCCGGTCCGCTGAACGAGGCTGAATCCGGCGGCTCTTGCTGACCGCGCTGATCTCGCAGATCTGATTGATCGGGCTGTCCCGGCTCAACCCGGCCGGGCATGCCGCCGATGGTGGCGGCCCCGTCCGAGGACGACCCATCCAGCGACACTGCTGTCCTCCTGGTGATCAGTCGCAGTAAGGCAGGCCAGATCTTGAAACTGGGTACCGCCTACCCGCCGTGCTGATCCTGCGTAGTGCAAAGGTACCTGCGCGGATGCAGGTCATGGAGCCAGGAAGCGTCCAGAGCACTCCGATCCCGTAGACCCACCGTCGCAGGCCTCCATCCGGATGGTATCGCCGCAGGTCAGCGCGCCCTGCTAGATCGAGCGCCAAGGCTGGAATAAAAGTTGAGTCAAGTCGGCTCAACTCATTTGCCAGGAGTCAGCTGCTCTGGCAAACTTGAGCGATCACGACTCAACATTCACTACTACATTCAACCCAAGGACTGGACACATGGCACGTGCGGTAGGCATCGACCTGGGGACGACTAACTCGGTCGTCGCCGTCCTCGAGGGCGGAGAGCCCTCGGTCATAGCCAATGCCGAAGGATCGCGGACCACGCCGTCTGTCGTTGCATTTGCCAAGAACGGCGAAGTGCTCGTGGGCGAGGTCGCGAAGCGGCAGGCTGTCACCAACGTTGACCGGACGATCCGTTCGGTTAAGCGCCAGATGGGGACCGACTGGTCGGTGTCCATCGACGGCAAGAAGTTCACGGCGCAGCAGATCAGCGCCTTCATCCTGCAGAAGCTGAAGCGGGACGCCGAGGCCTACCTTGGCGAGACGATCACTGACGCGGTGATTACGGTTCCCGCGTACTTCAGCGACGCTCAGCGGCAGGCCACGAAGGAAGCCGGCCAGATCGCCGGCATGAACGTGCTTCGGATTATCAACGAGCCGACCTCGGCCGCGCTGGCCTACCACCTGGAGAAGGAGGGCGAGGCCACAATCCTGGTGTTCGACCTCGGTGGCGGTACGTTCGACGTCTCCCTGCTCGAAGTTGGAGAGGGCGTCGTGGAGGTCAAGGCGACTAGCGGCGACAACCACCTCGGTGGTGACGACTGGGACCAGCGCATCGTCGACTGGCTGGTGAAGGACTTCAAGAACAGCTACGGCATCGACCTGTCCAAGGACAAGATGGCGCTGCAGCGGCTGCGGGAGACGGCCGAGAAGGCGAAGATCGAGCTGTCCAGCTCGACCGAGTCGCAGATTAACCTGCCCTACATCACCCACTCCGAGCAGGGCCCGCTGCACCTCGACACCAAGCTCACCAGGGCTGAGTTCCAGAAGATGACTTCCGACCTGCTCGATCGCTGTAAGTCGCCGTTCCAGCAGGTGATCAAGGACGCGGGCGTCAATCTCAGCGAGATCAAGCATGTCGTCCTGGTTGGCGGATCCACCCGGATGCCCGCTGTCGTGGACCTGGTCAAGGAGCTGACTGGCGGCAAGGAGCCGAACAAGGGCGTGAACCCGGACGAGGTCGTGGCCGTGGGTGCCTGCCTGCAGGCAGGTGTGCTTAAGGGCGAGGTCAAGGATGTCCTGCTGCTCGACGTCACGCCACTGTCGCTTGGCATCGAGACCAAGGGCGGTATCTTCACCAAGCTGATCGAGCGCAACACCACGATCCCGACTAAGCGGTCTGAGATCTTCACCACGGCCGATGACAACCAGCCGTCAGTGCAGATCCAGGTGTTCCAGGGTGAGCGTGAGATCGCGGCGTACAACAAAAAGCTCGGCATGTTCGAGCTGGCTGGCTTGGCGCCTGCCCCGCGCGGCATCCCGCAGATCGAGGTCACCTTCGACATCGACGCTAACGGCATCGTGAACGTGTCCGCGAAGGACCTGGGCACCGGCAAGCAGCAGTCCGTGCAGATCACGGGCGGCTCGGCGCTGGGCAAGGAAGACATCGAGCGGATGATGGCGGACGCGGAGAAGTACGCGGAGGAAGACCGCCAGCGGCGCGATGAGGCAGAGGTCCGCAACCGGGCCGAGACGCTGGCGTACACCACGGAGAAGTTCCTCTCCGAGAACTCTGAGAAGGTCCCGGACGACGTCAAGTCTGAGGTTGAGTCGGCAATCGCCGACCTGAAGAAGGCGCTCGAGGGCAATGACACCGAGGCCATCAAGACCGCCAGTGAGCACGCGGCTCAGGTGAGCCAGAGGATGGGCACGGCTATCTACGCTCAGTCGCAGGCTGCTAGCTCGCAGCCAGGCGAGTCTGGTGGCGAGGCCGGCCAGGGCCAGGACGATGACGTCGTCGACGCCGAGATAGTGGACGACGAGAAGCCGGCCGATCAGGAGGGCGGCGCCGCCTGATGAGTCAAACAGAAGACCCGGGCCAGGGCCCGGTCATCAAAGACCGCAGGCGGATCGACCCGGAGACCGGCCAGGTACGTCAGCCCGCGACGCCCGGCCCGCAGCGCGGGCCGGGCGGGACGGGCGGCCAGAGCAGTCAAGACGATCAGAGCGGCCCGCCTCGGCCCGGCAAGCACTCGGCATCAAAGCCGGGGTCTGGCCCGGCCGAGCCGGCCTCCGAGCGTTCCGCTGCGGCGGGAGCGACTGGCGGCTCAGGTCCAGTGGACGGCGGCCCGGGCGACGCGAAAGCAGCTGAGGTGGCGAAGATGCTCGCTGAGCGCACTGCGGACCTGCAGCGATTGCAGGCCGAGTACGCCAACTACCGCAAGCGGGTCGAGCGTGACCGGATCGCGGTTCGTGAGCAGGCGCTGGCTAACGTGCTCCACGAGCTGCTGCCAGTGCTCGACGACATCGGCCGGGCGCGCGAGCACGGTGAGCTGTCCGGCGGGTTCAAGTCGGTCGCCGAGTCGCTGGAGTCGATCGTAGCCAAGCTGGGCCTGACTTCGTACGGCGAGATCGGCGACCAGTTCGATCCCGTGATGCACGAGGCACTCATGCACGAGTACTCCGACGAGGTCTCCGAGCCGTCCTGTGTCCGCATTCTCCAGCCCGGCTACCGAGTCGGTGACCGGATCATCCGCCCGGCCAGGGTGGCCGTTGCGGAGCCCGCTGGTGACGCCGGCCTGCCGACTGACGCCGACGAAGGCCCTAAGCAAGACTCGCCAGCCGAGCCCGCGGACGGGTCAGGCGACGACGAGGCCGAGGTCTAGAAAGCCCAAAGAGAGGCCCGTTGAGCACCAAGGATTTCCTCGAGAAGGACTATTACAAGACCCTTGGGGTGGCTAAGGGTGCGTCCGCTGACGAGATCAAGAAGTCGTACCGGAAGCTTGCCCGCAAGTACCACCCGGACGCGAACGAGGGCGACGCGAGGGCCGAGGCGCGGTTTAAGGAGATCTCCGAGGCCTACACCGTGCTGTCCGACGAGAAGCGCCGTAAGGAGTACGACGAGGCACGTTCGCTGTTCGGCAGCGGCGGGCCGCGCATGCCTGGGTCCGGCGGCACCAGCGGATATGGCGGCTTCGATCTCGGCGACTTGTTCGGCGGCACCACCGGAAGCGCGGGCGGCCGGTTGGGCGACCTGTTCAGCGGGGTCTTCAATCGTGGTGGCACTACGCAGCAGGCCAGGCCGCGGCGCGGCGCCGACGTCGAGACAGAGACATCGCTGTCATTCGGCGATGCCATCGAGGGCGCGACGGTATCACTCCGGCTCACCGGTGAGGGCCCGTGCAAGGTCTGCATGGGCACCGGCGCGAAGGCAGGGACTGTTCCGAAGGTCTGTCCGACGTGTGAGGGCACCGGGCAGGGCAGCCGCAACCTCGGCAGCTTCGCGTTCTCTGAGCCGTGCAAGACCTGCCGCGGACGCGGTCTGGTGGTCGACGACCCCTGCCCGACGTGCTCGGGCAGCGGGCGGGCGATGAGCACCCGCACCATCCAGGCCAGGATTCCGGCTGGAGTCGCGGACGGACAGCGCATCAAGATTGCGGGCAAGGGCGCATCCGGCGAGCGTGGTGGCCCGGCTGGCGATCTGTATGTGCGGGTGCATGTCGAGCCGCACAAGGTATTCGGCCGCAATGGCCACAACCTGACGCTGACTGTTCCGCTCACCTTTAGCGAGGCGGCACTCGGTGCTGAGATCAAGGTGCCTACGCACCATGGCATGCCAGTCAGCCTGCGCATACCGGCTGGCACGCCGAGCGGCCGCACGTTCCGCGTTCGCGGGAAGGGTGTGCGCCGCAAGGACGGCACGACCGGCGATCTGCTGGTCACCGTTGACGTCCAGGTGCCGACCGACCTGAACGCGAAGGCGAAGTCGGCACTCGAGGAGTTCAGGGATGCGACGGCAGGCTCAGACCCGCGCGGTGACCTGCTGCGCCAGGCAAGCGCGTAACGCGCATCAGCGCTGAAGGGAGATGACATGACAAACGAGTTCGAGCTCACCGATGACACGCCTGTCTACGTCATCTCTGTGGCCGCCCAGCTATCGGGCCTGCATCCCCAGACGCTGCGTGCCTACGACCGACTCGGTCTGGTATCGCCCGGCCGGTCGGCCGGGCGAGGCCGCCGGTATTCGCTACGCGACATTCTCATCTTGCGGGAGGTACAGCGGCTCTCGCAGGAAGAGGGAATCAACCTCTCCGGCATCAAGCGCATCCTCGAACTCGAGCTAGCCGATCAGCGCAGCCGGCTCAGGCTTGCCGAGATGCACGCTGAGATCACGCAGCTGCGAGCCGAGCTGGAGTCCACCCGCGCTGTCGCGGCCAGGCTGGCGGCCTTGCTGCGCGGCCGAGGCGAGGGCGGTGCCCTGGTGCCGGTGCGCGATAGCGGGTCAGGGCGCATGGCCTCCGGATCTGGCCAGGCAGCAGATGCAGCGTCGGCGACACCTGCTCCGTCGGGACTACGCGCAGCGCCTCGCCCGGTGGCCGGCGACCAGCCGGCCGCTGCTGCCGGGCCATCTAACCCCGGCTGACCCAGGACCACGCCGACGAGCGGTCGCAGCGCACGTGGGTCGCGGCCCGTTTCCTAAATATGCATTTTTTCGGGAGAGACAACCGTTATGGACGACAAGCTGACCAGAAAGAGCCAGGAGGCTCTTTCCGAGGCGATTAAGAGTGCGGCCTCGGCTGGCAACCCGAGTGTGGACGGCCTGCATCTGCTCGCCGCGCTGCTCGAGCAGGAGGGCGGTACGGCCGCCCCGCTGCTTCGGGCGGTCGGCGCGGATCCCGTTGCCGTACTCAAGTCCGCCAACGAGCAGCTGGCCCGGCTGCCACAGGCGGCAGGCGCCACCGTCAGTGCGCCGCAGTCCTCCCGCCAGCTCCTTGCTGCCCTGGCCACCGCAGGCAAGCGGGCGAAGGAGATGCAAGACGAGTACATCTCAACCGAGCACCTGCTTGTCGGCCTGGCAACTGACGGCGGCCCGGCCGCCACGTTGCTGACCCAGGCTGGAGCAGGCCCGCAGCAGCTGGTTGACGCGTTTGAGCAGGTCCGCGGCCACGCGAGGGTAACGTCACCAGACCCGGAGGACACCTATCAGGCACTGGAGAAGTTCAGTGTCGATCTGACCCGCAGTGCCCGGGAGGGGAAGCTGGACCCGGTGATCGGCCGGGATGCCGAGATCCGCAGGGTTATCCAGGTGCTTTCCCGCCGCACGAAGAACAACCCGGTCCTGATTGGCGAGCCCGGCGTCGGCAAGACAGCGGTCGTGGAGGGCCTAGCCCAGCGCATTGTCGCGGGTGATGTCCCCGAGTCACTGCGCAACAAGCGGGTAGTCGCACTCGATCTTGGGGCAATGGTGGCGGGCGCCAAGTACCGCGGCGAGTTTGAGGAGCGGCTCAAGGCGGTACTCAACGAGATCCGCAAGAGCGAAGGCCAGATCATTACGTTCATCGACGAGCTCCACACCGTTGTCGGCGCAGGCGCGGCTGAAGGCGCGATGGACGCGGGGAACATGCTGAAGCCGATGCTGGCGCGCGGTGAGCTGCGCATGGTCGGCGCGACGACGCTGGATGAGTACCGTCAGCGAATCGAGAAAGACCCCGCGCTGGAACGGCGGTTCCAGCAGATTCTCATCGGCGAGCCGTCGGTTGAGGACACGATCGCGATCCTCCGCGGCCTGAAGGGGCGGTACGAGGCGCACCACCAGGTGCAGATCTCCGATGCGGCCCTGGTCTCCGCGGCCATGCTGTCTGATCGGTACATCACCGCCAGGTTCCTGCCGGACAAGGCCATCGACTTGGTCGACGAGGCCGCTTCGCGGCTACGGATGGAAATCGACTCTCGCCCGGTCGAGATCGACGAGCTGCAGCGGACCGTCGACCGGATGAAGATGGAGGAGATGGCGCTCGCCAGGGAGAACGACGCCGCCAGCCGGGAGCGACTGGAGCGGCTCCGCGCCGACCTAGCCGACCGGCAGGAGCAGCTCACCGGCTTGGTGGCCAGGTGGGAAAAGGAGAAGGCCGGCCTAAACAAGGTCGGCGAGCTGAAGAAGCAGCTTGATGACATGCGCGGGCAAGCGGAGCGGGCGCAGCGGGACGCCGACTTTGAGGCCGCATCGCGGCTGATGTATGGCGAAATCCCCGCGCTGGAGCGTGAGCTTGCTGCCGCATCGGCAGCAGCCGCCAGCGACGAGGCGCAGACGGTTTACACCGACTCCGTTACAGCGGACTCCATCGACGGCGCTGGACGCAGTGGAGTGCCAACCGCGCGGCCAATGGTCAAGGAGGAAGTCGGACCCGACGACGTGGCCGACGTCGTCTCGTCGTGGACCGGGATCCCAGCCGGCCGACTGCTGGAGGGCGAGACCGGCAAGCTGCTTCGGATGGAAGCGGAGCTCGGGCACCGGCTGGTCGGCCAGACAGCCGCAGTGCAGGCGGTGTCGGACGCGGTTCGCCGGTCCAGAGCAGGCATCTCGGACCCGGACCGGCCTTCCGGCTCGTTCCTGTTCCTCGGCCCGACCGGGGTTGGCAAAACCGAGCTGGCCAAGGCGCTTGCTGAGTTTCTGTTTGACGACGAGCGAGCTACGGTCCGCATCGACATGAGCGAGTACTCCGAGCGTCACTCGGTATCGCGCCTGGTCGGAGCGCCGCCTGGATATGTCGGCTACGACGAGGGCGGCCAGCTCACGGAGGCGGTGAGGCGGCGGCCGTATTGCGTGGTTCTGCTCGATGAGGTCGAGAAGGCGCACTCTGAGGTCTTCGATGTCCTGCTCCAGGTTCTAGACGACGGCAGGCTGACCGACGGCCAGGGCAGGACCGTGGACTTCAGGAACTCGATCCTGATCCTGACGTCGAACCTCGGTTCGCAGTTCATCGCTGACCCGACCCTGGACGACGCTGACAAGCGCGAGAAGGTCATGGCCATCGTGCGGACAACCTTCAAGCCGGAGTTCCTCAACCGGCTCGACGAGGTGATCATCTTCGACGCACTCACGACGGCCGAGCTGTCCGACATAGTCGATTTGCAGGTCAGCCGGCTGGGAACCCGACTCACGGACCGCCGGCTCACGCTTTCGGTGACACCCGAAGCCCGGGAGTGGCTGGCCCTGACCGGCTTTGATCCGGTCTATGGCGCGCGCCCGCTGCGGCGGCTGATCCAATCGGCCATCGGTGACAAGCTGGCCCGCGGCCTGCTGGCGGGAGAGATCACCGACGGGGACACGGTGGTAGTCGACCTCGACGAGGCCTCGGACTCGCTCTCGGTGCACGCGCAGCGGCCCGCACCGGTGACTAGCAGGCAGCGTTAGCCGTTACGCCTCGTCCAGCATCTGGTCGTAGGCATCTTCGGCCAGCCCGAGGTCGTTGCGGATCCGGTACCGCAGGCTGAGCAGCAGCGGCAGCTCAGAATCTGCCCCCGCCCGCCCCGGCTCGGGCTGTTCGTCGCGCGTGGGCTGATCCCGCTGGCTCAGGCACAGCTGCACGCCTGTGGTGGCCCAGTCCAGCGCGCCTTCCAGGTCAGACCGCTCGACCAGCAGTTCGGCGACCATGTCGTGGATGCGCGGATCGGTCGGGCCCTCAGCCTTCAGCCTGTCGATGATCGCTGCCGCCTCTGCGTGCCTGCCCAGCTGGAAGAGCGCGCGCGCCAGCGGGACGCGCGGATCCACGAATACTGGCCCGCCGTCGACCATGGCCCGCCGGAACCCGGATACCGCTTCGGCCGGGTCATCGGCGAGCAGCCACTGCTCTCCTGCGCGTAGGAAGGCCTCAGCCCGGGGCATCCCGGCAGTCTCGGCGCCCGTCGTCGCGAGGATGCTCATCTGGCGTGCGGCCGCGGCGTGATCGCCGCTGGCTGCTGCGTCGAATTCGATCGAGTCGAATTGCTCCCGGCTTAATACGGCCATGCATCCACCGTACCTAGGAGAAACTCAATTCGGCCGTAATTCCGCCAGCCGGTAATGGCATCGTGATCACTAAATCCGAATCAGCGCGGCTGACTTTCAGTGCCGAGAGCGCTCGAGGGCATCCCAGAAGCCGCGCCGCAGCGCGTGCCTGACCTCGTCGTGCAGCAGCGAGTCGATCGGCAAAGCTGAGCCCTGCAGCAGCCTGGCCTCGAGGTCCGACGGCATCCTTGGCTTGCGCGCGAGCACTGCCTCAAGCCAGAGCGCGGGCGCGTCCCTCGCGACCGCCTCGCCGAAGCCAAAGCCCTCGGCATGCGCAGACTGCACCGCCTCGCCGACTGAGATCGCAACTGGCGGAGGCGGCTGCGGCACCTGCATGGCTGGCTGCGCCTCGCCGTAGGAAGGCTGGCCGTAACCACCACCCTGGGGCGGCGCCACGTACTGGCCCGGCTGGCCGTACTGGACGTTCCGGTCGGGTGGGTAGGTCAGCCCGTTCGCGGCCGGGAGCTGCCGCTGCGGTAGCTGGCCCCGCTGCGGATCCAGAGGTGCGAGCCCGTTCTGCTGCGCAGGGCCGCCATGGACCGGCCGCAATCCATGCTGGCCTGGTTGCATGGCTGCGTTCTGCTCCATCCCCTGGCCGTGGGGCAGGCCCTGACCGGGCGCCACCCCATGAGCCGAATGGATGCCGGGCGCCGAGTGCATATCGGGCCCGGACTGCATGCCAGGCACTGGCGCGGCATGCTGAGGCACTGGGCCATGGCCAGTTTGCCCTGATCCCTGCTGCCCGGTCTGCTCGCGCGGATTGGCCATGCCCTGGCCCCGATGCAGGCCATGAGCGCCGGGGTCCGGCTGCATCGCACCCGCTGGCATGCCCGCCTGGCTCAGGCCCGCGAGGTGTCCGTTCGCGGGCTGGCCGTAGCCGCCCCGTGGCATGCCACTTTGCTGCGGGGTGGCAGTTCTGGCCCCGTTCTGGAAACCGCTTCCCGGAATTCCATTGTGCGGCAGGCCATTTTGCTGCGCGCCATTATGTGACGCGTCGAAGCCTTGCAGTCCGCCGGACGACAGGCCATTTTGGCTTGCCCGGTGCTGCGGGGATCTGCCATCAAGGCCGACGTCGGCCGTCATGTCGCTACCTGGCCGGCCCTGCCCGGTTACGTTCTGCGGGCGCTCGGCGCCGTACCCGTTCTGCTCGTAGCCGGACTGCCCCAGAGGCGCAGCATGGCTGGCCCTCCTGCCGCCATCGCGGACCTGGTACTGCGGTGACTGCTCTATCGGCCGGTCGTCAGTTGCGCGGCGCTGACTGTCACCCTGGATGGCCATGCTCTGGGCCTGCGCGACGATGCTCTGCGCCTGCGCCGCGAGGCTCGGCCCGCGCCCCGCCAGCGCCTCGTCCGCGGCTGCCTGGCCCGCGAACCGGCTTGCGTCCTGGCCGACTGGCTGCTGGTCGCGACCTGCAGACGTGAACTGAGGGTGGGGCGCGCGTTCGTACTCGGGGGTTACCGGTGACGGGTAGTGCTGGTGCACTGGTGCAGCGATCGCGGGCTGTGCCTCCCGGCTGGCAGGCTCTGCGCCCGCGATGAGGTCTACAAACGGACGGAGGTGACCAGCCGACATCTCGATGATGTCGTCGCTCTCCTGGCGCAGGACCCGTTTGACTGCCCAGTTGCCTTCCGCGCTGATGTGCAGCAGGACGACGCGAATGCCCTGATCCTGAATCTCGGCGATCACCGGGGCGAGGTCTTCCTCGGCGCTGACGATCACTGCGTCGCTGACGGCCCGGTTTCTTGCCAGCGCAGCGAGGTCCTTGCCGATCTCGGCCTCGACGCCTTCCATGCGGCTCGGCCTCATCTTGCTCAGCCGGACCTTGACGCCGGGGACGTCGGCCAGCGTGTCGTGCTCAGCTCCGCGCCCGCCCTCTGCCACAGTGTCGTACCAATAGCAGCGCAGCAAAGGCAGCCCGGTCCTGTCTCTGGAAAGGCCGCCCAGCAGTTTCAGGAGGCCCGCGTAATCCCAGGACACCGAGTCTCGATTGCGGGTGCCGTGGACGGCCAGCGCGCCCTCGGCTAGCACATAATTCGCGTCCACGAACAGCGCGCAGCGATCCAACGCGACACCGTCCTTCCCTTGCGCGTGACGTTACCAGCGCAGCGCAGCAGCCGTGATACATAGCGCGGATCGCGGGACGTTTCAACCGGGCCAGTTCTCGTCAGTTGTTGCAGCATTTTGCCTTATTTAACTGACCAGCGTTCCCATCCCAGATATCCGAAGCAGGTACAGACCACCGCCAGCCAGGAGAACCTACCAGGACCCGGCTGATGCTACGGTCCTTCCGCGACGCCCGGTAGGCTCGGCAAGCGTGACTGACCGAGACGAACTGCTGGCGCTGATTAAAGAACTGGCCATCGTGCACGGTCGGGTCACGCTCAGTTCGGGCCAGCAGGCGGACTGGTATATCGACTTGCGCCGGGTACTGCTCGACGGCCGCGCCGCGCCACTAGCAGGCCGCGTCATGCTCGACACAACTGCCAGCCTGGAGTTCGACGCCGTCGGCGGCCTGACCCTCGGCGCCGATCCGGTGGCCACCGCAATGCTGCACGCTGCCGCCGCACGTGGCCGGAAGATCGATGCTTTCGTCGTGCGAAAAGCCGAGAAGGCCCACGGACTGCAGCGGCGCATCGAAGGACCGGACGTGGCCGGCCGGCGCGTCCTGGCGGTCGAGGACACCTCGACCACGGGCGGTTCGGTGCTCACGGCAGTAGACGCCCTAAAGGACGCTGGCGCAGAGGTCGTCGGCGTCGCGGCCGTGGTCGAGCGCGGTGCACGCGGCCGGATAGTCGAGCGAGGTCTGCCGTATCTACCCGCATTTGAGCAGGCTGACCTGGGCCTGAGCTAGTGGTGCGAGAACCCGTTCAACGCGAACGCCCCAACTACTAGCAACGCCAGGACGATGGCTATGACCAAGAAGACGGCGACATAACGGCGGCGATCGGCAGGATCGGCATCGTGGCGCCCCATGCCTCTGAGCCTAGGGGGTCACAGTGGGACTCAGACGGCCTTTGGCCCCAACTCGCCTAGCCGGCTTGGGCTGACCACCCGGCTCGGAGATACTGGCACTGACCGATGAGGGAGAGGAACTCGCGCCATGCCGATCGCGACGCCTGAGGTTTACGCCCACATGCTGGACCGGGCCAAAGAACAGGGCTTCGCCTATCCGGCGATCAACGTAACCTCGAGTCAGACGCTGAACGCCGCATTGCGGGGGTTCGCCGAAGCCGAGAGCGACGGGATCGTCCAGATCTCGACGGGCGGCGCCGAATACCTGTCAGGTCAGGCAGTCAAAGACATGGTCACCGGCGCGGTGGCGGTTGCCAATTTCGCCCAGACGGTGGCGTCAAAGTATCCGGTGAACGTGGCACTGCATACCGACCACTGCCCGAAGGACAAGCTGGACGGGTATATGCGGCCGCTCCTGCAGATCTCGCAGGAGCGGGTGGCGCGCGGTGACGCCCCCCTGTTCCAGTCCCACATGTGGGATGGATCAGCGGTCCCGCTCAGCGAGAACCTGCAGATTGCCACCGAGCTGCTCGACCAGTGCGCACGCGCGCACATCGTCATGGAAATGGAGATCGGCGTCGTCGGCGGCGAGGAGGACGGGATCGTCGGCGAGATCAACGAGAAGCTCTACAGCACTCCTGAGGACGCGCTTGAGACTGCCGAGGCGCTCGGGCTCGGCGAGCGCGGACGGTACATACTCGCGGCGACCTTCGGCAACGTCCACGGCGTCTACAAGCCGGGCCACGTCAAGCTGAGGCCGGAAATACTCAAGGAAATCCAGGATGCGGTTGCCGCCAAGTACGGCAAGGAAAAGCCCTTTGACCTGGTGTTCCATGGAGGATCTGGATCGGCGCTCGACGAGATCAGGCAGGCCATCAGCTACGGCGTAGTCAAGATGAACGTCGATACCGACACCCAGTACGCCTTCACCAGGCCAGTGGCCGGTCACATGTTCACCAATTATGACGGAGTGCTGAAGGTCGACGGCGACGTCGGCAGCAAGAAGGCATATGACCCGCGCACGTGGGGCAAGGCGGCGGAGGAGGCGATGGCCGCCCGAGTCGTCGTGGCCTGCCAGGACCTGCTCTCGGCGGGCAAGAAGCTAGGCTGACCGGCTAGGCGAGCTCGGCCATCTGGGCAAACTGCTCGCCGGTCAGCTCCACCGCAGCCGCGGCTACGTTCTCCTCCATGTGGTCGACCGAGCTCGTCCCAGGAATCGGCAGCACCACAGGGGAAGAGGCCAAGAGCCACGCCAGTGCCAGCTGCGCAGGCGCGTGGCCGGTCTGGGTGGACATCGTCGCGAGCGGACCGTCGGCGTCGGCAAGCTTGCCCGCGGCTACCGGATTCCAGGGAATGAAGCCCAAACCCTCACGCTCGCAGTACTCCAGCACATCCTGAGATTTCCGGTCCATCAGGTTGTACTGGTTCTGAACCGACACCACCGGGGCACAGAGCCGAGCCTCATTGATCTCGGCCACGCCGACCTCTGATAGCCCGATCTTCGCGATTTTGCCTTCCCGCCGCATGTCATCCAGGACGCCCATCTGATCGGTCATGGGAACCTTGGGGTCGATGCGATGCAGCTGGTACAGGTCGATGGTCTCGACTCGCAGCCTGCGCAGGCTCATCTCGACACACTGCCGCAGGTAGGGCGGTTGCCCGAGCGGATACCACTGGCCTGGCCCTGGTCGGACGAATCCGCCCTTGGTGGCTATCGTCACGCCATCGTAGGGATACAGGGCCTCGGCGATCAGGTTCTCGCTGACGAACGGCCCGTAGGCGTCGGCCGTGTCGATGAAGTCAATGCCGAGGTCGGCGGCGCGCCGCAGCAGGCTGACGGCGGTGCCGCGATCCGGCGGATCGCCCCAGATGCCAGGTCCGGTGATCCGCATGGCGCCGAATCCGAGCCTGGTGACCGCAAGGTCGCCGCCGAGGAGGAACATGCCGCTGGCGGAGGCTGCCGCCCGCTGGTTCTCTGGCACCGGCCTAAGGTACCCGCGCCGGTGGGGATCAGTCGCGTCGGACGCGCCTGACCAGACGTGCCTCCAGTGGGGCAGCGGTCGGCTCCCTGTTCGCCGCTTCGGCGGCTGCGGCAGGATGGCTGCATGAATCGCGAGAACCTGCTCGGCGGGCCGCCCGATACCTTTCTTCCGGCCGATGACGAGGCGGCAGCGGCGCTGGCGAGCGCCAGCGATCCCGCCACCGTTGCCGCCCGATTCCCCGCTTACTGCGCCGCCTGGGCTGCGCTAGCCGAGCGGGCGCTCGCGGCGGGAGACCCGGTGAGCGCCTACGCGTTCGCCCGGACCGGGTATCACCGCGGACTCGACCAGCTCCGACGAGCCGGCTGGCGCGGGCACGGGCCCATCCCCTGGGAGCATGAGCCGAACCGAGGGTTCCTGCGAGCCCTGTATCTGCTTGGCCAGGCCGCCGATGCGATTGGCGAGAACGACGAGGCCGCTCGCTGCCATGAGTTCCTCGCCGACAGCAGCGAGGCTGCGGTAAGCGCCTTGCATCACGCCTGAGCAGCCTGGTGACCTGACAGCCCTGCCACCAGGCCTCCGGCAGGGGCCCCGGCGCTCCGGTAGCATCTGATTGCAAGAGCCCCTGCCCCGCTTGCAACTGTGCACTGACGTCGGCGGGGTTTCGTCTTGTTACGGGAAGGACCTGTGACATGCCCGCCATCGTGATCGTCGGAGCACAGTGGGGCGATGAAGGCAAGGGCAAGGCCACCGACCTGCTCGGCGACCGCGTGGATTTTGTCGTCAGATATCAGGGCGGCAATAACGCCGGCCATACGGTTGTGATCGGCGATGAGAGCTACGCCCTGCATCTCCTGCCGTCTGGAGTTCTATCGGACACTGCTACCGCCGTCATCGGCAACGGTGTCGTCATCAATCCAGACGTGCTGCTTGAGGAGATTGACGGCCTGATTTCCCGCGGAGCCTGGCAGGACCGGCTCCTCATCTCGGCTGACGCGCACCTCATCATGCCGCACCACGTCGCGCTGGATAAGGTCACCGAGCGATACCTAGGCAGTGCCAGGATCGGCACCACTGGCCGCGGCATCGGACCCGCCTACAGCGACAAGGCATCCAGAGTCGGGATCAGAGTCCAGGACCTGTTCGACCCGGGCATCTTGGAGCAGAAGCTCGAACTGGCGCTGCGTGAGAAAAACCAGGTGCTGACCAAGGTCTATAACCGCCGTGGCATCGACGCGTCCGCAGTGGCGCAGCAATACCTCGGCTATGCCAGCCGCCTCGAGCTGTACGTAGCCGACACCGGCCTCGTCCTGAACCAGGCACTAGACGGCGGCCGGCTCGTGCTGCTGGAAGGTGCGCAAGCCACTCTGCTCGATGTGGACCACGGTACCTACCCCTTCGTAACCTCCTCCTCGCCCACGGCGGGCGGCGCGTGTGCCGGATCGGGAATCGGGCCGACCAGGATCTCAAAGGTCATCGGCATCCTGAAGGCCTACACCACCAGGGTCGGCTCAGGCCCGTTCCCGACCGAACTCAACGACGCTCAGGGCGAGTGGCTGCGCAAGGCTGGCGGCGAGTACGGGGTCACAACCGGCAGGCCCCGCCGGACTGGATGGTTCGACGCGGTGATCGCCAGATATGCGACGCGGGTCAACGGCATTACGGATTACTTCCTCACCAAGCTCGACGTGCTCTCTGGCCTCGAGCAGGTACCCGTATGCGTGGCCTACGACGTCCACGGCAAGCGGTATGACGAGATTCCGATGACTCAGACAGATTTCCACCACGCAACACCGGTATTCGAGCATCTGGATGGCTGGTGGGAGGACATCTCCTCAGCTCGACAGTTCGGCGATTTGCCAAAGAACGCCAGGACCTACGTTCAGGCACTGGAAGACATGATCGGCGCGCCGGTATGGGCGGTCGGGGTAGGCCCGCGGCGCGATCAGACGATCCAGTTGCGGGAAATCATGTAGCCGCGCAGCCGGTAGGCTCTGGGCCGTGCGAGTACTGGTCATCGGGTCCGGCGGCCGCGAGCACGCACTAGCCCGCTCCCTTGCCAGCGACACGGCCGTCACGGATCTGCATGCCGCCCCTGGAAATCCGGGCATTGCCGAGCTCGCCGAACTACATGCTGCCAATACCACCGACCCGGCCGAAATGGCCGCGCTAGCCGCCAGGCTGGACACGGACCTGGTGGTGGTCGGCCCCGAGGCCCCCCTCGTCAATGGTGTGGCCGATGCCGTCCGGTCTGCCGGGATCGCCTGTTTCGGGCCAGGCCGGGGCGCAGCCATGATCGAGGGTTCCAAGTCTTTCGCCAAGGACGTCATGGGGGCGGCCGGCGTGCCCACCGCAAGGTCAAGGACATGCCACGACAGCGCCGCCGCGGAGCGTGCCCTCGATGAATTCGGCCCGCCATACGTTGTGAAGGCTGACGGCCTGGCCGCAGGTAAGGGCGTGGTAGTGACCGGGAGCAAGGACGCTGCGCTGCAGCACGCAAATGCCAGCGGCACCGTGGTCATCGAGGAGTTCCTGGACGGTCCAGAGGTCTCTATCTTCGCGCTGACCGACGGCATTACCGCAGTCCCGCTGCTGCCCGCCCAGGACTACAAGCGCGCTCACGACGGCGATAAGGGCCCGAACACCGGCGGCATGGGTGCCTATGCCCCGCTGCCCTGGGCGCCGCCGGATCTGGCCGACGAGACGATGGCAACCGTGGTAGCCCCGGCCTTGGCCGAGCTAGCGCGGCGAGGAATGCCGTTCAGCGGGCTGCTGTACAGCGGGCTGTGCCTCACCTCGCGCGGTCTGCGCGTAGTCGAATTCAACGCCAGGTTCGGCGACCCGGAGACGCAGGTGGTGCTGGACCGGCTTGCGACGCCAATCGGCGGGCTACTCCACGCCGCTGCCAGCGGCGACCTGACCGCGGTACCCAGGCTTGGGTGGCTTGACGGCGCAGCGGTAGCTGTCGTCGTCGCCGCTGAGGGGTACCCAGCGGGGCCTGCCAGCGGCGACTTGATCGGCGGGCTCGCCGCGGCCGGACGCGTTCCGGGCGCTTACGTCATCCAGGCAGGGACTGCGGCCGAGGTCAACGGTCAGTTGACCTCGGCGGGCGGCCGCGTCCTGAACGTCGTGGGAAGCGGGCCCGATCTAGAAACCGCCAGGTCCGCGGCCTATCAGGCGGCGGCCGAGATCAAAATGCGCGGCGGGTGGTACCGCCTCGACATCGCAGCCAACCCGGCAGCCGGCACCGCAACGGGGCTATGAGCGCCAGGGCCGGCAGCCCACCAGACCCGATCGGTGGTGAGCAGGCAGCAAGCCGGCACCAGGTTGCAGCGCCGCAGCACGACGAGGCGACGCGAGTCACCACCCTGGAACTGTTCTTTGACCTCGTCTTTGCCTTCACGCTGACTCAGCTATCCGCCGTACTGGCAGATCACACCACCTGGGGAACGGCCGGGCGGGTTCTGCTTGTCTTCGGGTTGCTCTGGTGGATGTACCAGGCATACGCCTGGCTGACCAATGCCCGGCCGCCGGTGCACACGCCCGAGCGACTCCTGCTCCTGCTCGGGATGGCCGGCTTCCTGGTGATCGGGATCGCCATTCCTAGCGGCTTCGCCCGTTATGGAGTCGTACTGGGACTCGGCTACCTCGTCGTAGTGCTGGTGCACAGCTACTTGTACTACCGAGTCAACGCGAACATTGTGCGGATAGCGCCGTTCAACATTGCCTCCGCATTGCTGGTGACCGCGGCCGGCTTCTCGCACGGACCGGGCGGCAGCACCGATGCGGTCGGTTATGGACTATGGATCGCGGCGCTCACGGTCCAGCTCGGCTCACCGCTCGTGGTACATCCGAAGGGCCTGTTCGAAGTACGGTCGAGTCACTTCACCGAGCGGCACAGCGCCTTGCTGATTATCGCGATCGGAGAGTCGGTAGCAGCCGTAGGCGTCGGGGCGGCTGGGCCCGCCGGCCGTGCGGTGAGCTGGCACCTGCTTGCCAGCGCGGTCCTCGGCCTCGCGGTCGCCGCGGCGTTGTGGTGGATCATCTTCGGCTCGGGTGACGAGCAGCGCGCGGAGCGAATGCTTGCTGCCGCTACCAGCGAGCGCAGAACCACGCTCGCGCTGAATGCCTTTTTCTATGGGAACATCCCTTTGTTCCTGGGCTTGATCGCCATTGCTGCCGGGATCCTGCGCGCAGTTGTGCAGGCGGCCGGTCAGTCGGGAGCTGAGGTTGGGGCTTCGGCCAGGGCTGCGCAGTCAATCGCCCTGGCCTGCGGGGCGACACTTTTCCTGGCCGGAGACGTGATCATACGCAGGCAACTCGGCACCGGGCCCATCCTGTGGCGGACGATATCCGCGGTGGCGGCACTGGCGACGGCGGCGATCGGAGCATTCGCCGGGCTTAACCCGCAACTTATCGTCGTCCTGGCAATCCTGATCACGCCCTTGATCGTGGAGCCGGGACCGTCGCCAGGCAGACCAGGCATTCGGGACACGGACACGGACGAATCCGGAGGTCCGGGCGGGACGTTTGGCCAGTCGTTTCCTGGGTCCGCTGGTGGGACGGTTGGGGCAGAACAGACGACCGATACCGCTGGTGAGGGCACCGACAGGCACCCTCGGGGCGATGCGGCAGGATAGAGCCGTGATCGAGCGCTACACCTTGCCGGAGATGGGCCACGTTTGGAGCGAGGCACATAAATACGAGCTGTGGTGCCAGGTGGAGACGCTCGTCCTCGCCGCCCACGCCGAGGCCGGGACAGTGCCCGAGGATGCGGTCGCTCCGGTAGCGGCTGCAGCGCCTCCGACGCCCGAGGCCGTGGCTGCGCTCGAAGCGGTGACCGGTCATGACGTGATCGCTTTCCTGTCCGCGTGGGCAAACAACACGACTCCGCGCGAAGCGGCGGCATACGTGCACTTCGGCATGACGTCATCCGATCTGCTCGACACGGCGCTGGCGCTACAGCTAGCCGAGTCCACTGACTTGCTCACGACCAGATGCGAACGACTCCTGCACGTGCTCAGGGAGCATGCGCTCGCGCACAGGACCACATTGCGGCCAGGCCGTACCCACGGCATCCACGCTGAGCCGGACGTGTGGGGCCACCGGGTGGCGGACTTTGCATTCGCGATACACCGGTGCCGAGACCGCCTCATCAGGGCGCGACAGTCGGTGGCGGTCGGGAAGCTCTCCGGACCGGTCGGCACGTACTCCAACATCGACCCTGCGATCGAGTCCGAGGTCCTCGGCAAGCTCGGCCTGCGTCCGGCGGACGTGGCGACCCAGGTCGTTCTGCGGGACGGCATCGCCGAGTGGGTCTGTGTGCTGGCGCTGATCGCAAGCGTGTGCGAGGCCATCGCCCTGGAGATCAGGCACGGCCAGCGGACCGAGGTGGCTGAGCTGGCAGAGCCCTTCGGGGCCGGCCAGAAGGGCTCTTCGGCCATGCCGCACAAAAAGAATCCGGTTAAGGCGGAGCGCATCAGCGGCCTGGCAAGACTCGTGCGAGCGCAGGTCGTTCCGGTCATGGAAGGTATTCCGCTCTGGCACGAGCGCGACATCTCACACTCTTCGACCGAACGGATAGCGCTGCCTGATGCCGTGATAGCGACCGACTTCATGCTCGAGCAGACCACCGAGCTCATGGCCGGTCTTGAGGTCGACGCCGCGCGGATGCTGGCGAACCTGGAGTCGACCCACGGCCTTATCTACACCTCCGCTGTGCTGCTCGAGCTGGTAGCGGCCGGCCTGTCCAGGGAGGACGCGTACTCGCTGGTACAGGCAGCCGCCATGGACACCTGGCAAACGAAACAGCCGTTCCGGGAGACGCTGCGCAAGCACGCGGCGGGCCGAGGTCAGCCGCTTGACGAGGATCGGCTGGACGATGTGAGTACACCGGAGCGCTATATACGCAGACTCGGAGCTGTGTTCGATCGCCTTGAGCGGCTGGCGTGATTAGCGAGACGGCTGGGGCTACCGGCGCTGCCGACTTCGATCAGGACGGCACCGGATTTCGGCACGTGTATTCCGGGAAGGTCAGAGAACTGTATGAGCGTCCCGACGGAGTGCTTCTGCTGGTAGCCAGCGACCGGATCTCAGCGTTCGACTATGTCCTGGATACGCCGATCCCGGACAAGGGGAAGATCTTGACCCGGCTGTCTCAATGGTGGTTCGAACGGCTGGTCGACATTGTGCCGAACCACCTGGTCGACGCGGAGATACCGACTCAGTTCGAGGGTCGGGCCCTGGCATGCAGGCCGCTGCGGATGGTCCCGGTGGAGTGCGTCGCGCGGGGCTATCTCACCGGCTCCGGCCTCGCTGACTACCGCCACGACGGCGCGGTCAGCGGAGTCGTGCTTCCTGATGGGCTCACCGACGGCTCCAGATTGCCTGAGCCGATCTTTGACCCGGACAGCAAGGCACCTCAGGGTCAACATGACGAGAACTTGACGATGGCGGAGGTGAACGCGCTCGTTGGCGCGGACACCGCGGCTGAGCTCGAGCGGATCACGCTGGCCGTTTACCAGCGCGGTGCAAGCCTTGCCAAAGAACGGAGCATCATCGTCGCAGACACAAAAATCGAGCTTGGCTTTGACAGCGAAGGGGTACTCCGGCTCGCCGACGAAGTGCTCACGCCAGATTCATCGCGATTCTGGCCAGCCGAGTCGTGGCAGCCAGGACGCAGCCAGCCGTCATTCGACAAGCAGTACGTACGCGACTGGCTCACGTCAGCAGAGTCC
>Ga0126371_10000271_pt1 | contig 41418 bp, 43 predicted proteins | sample PanSoiMetaPlot_4_FD_110145 | JGI IMG/M metagenome (GOLD analysis project Ga0126371, IMG submission 110145) | Tropical forest soil microbial communities from Panama - MetaG Plot_4 | ecosystem: Environmental > Terrestrial > Soil > Tropical forest > Bulk soil | place: Panama | collected 2016-02-17
GTGGTCGCATCGCCCTAAGCGTGTGGGGCGCTTTGGAGCACCAGCCATTCCATGCTGCTGTCATTGCTGCCATCGGCAGTTACCTTGGGAGTGAAGCGCGGTCAGCCTTTGATTCAGCATTTTCGTTGAAAACAGGCGGGGAGCTTCGGCAGCTCGCTGCCAATGCCGGCTTCAAGGACGTCCATGTCCGCCTTGCTCACAGAACAATGCGCTATGGTGTTCCCGCGAGGCTTGTGGCTGGATTCATGGAGGTGACACCCGTGACACCGCAGTTCCTCGCGTTGTCGGACGATCACAAGGGTGCCTTCATAACTCACGTCGTTAAGCTGCTGGGTGATTACACGGATGATGATGGTTTAGCAGTGCCACAAGAGGTTCGTTTCATGACGGCCTCAAAGCCCGATTAACGGACCCGCTGGGAACACGTTTGTGCTCCGTGCCGGTGTTGGCGGCTCTGGAGCTGGACTGTAAGCCGCGCCAATGGTGTCCTCGCTAACGGCTGGCGCACGCGGGCGCGGGAGAAGGGCTGACACATGAGGCTGATCTGTTACGTCGGCTGGAGGTGCGAAATTCTTAAATTCTGCACAGCTGCGGCGAACACCGGCCTCTGGGCAGGCGCTACCCAATCGGAGCATATTTGGGAGCGCCAATTTGCGGCGAGCCCAGTACGGGGATCAGAGATGAGCCAATCGGAGCCAGCGCCTTCCACCGATCGCGACCGGCGATATGTCGTGACCCGAGAAGTGGTCGAACGTCCGGTCGCCGAGAGGCCAACGAACGACAGCTTCGATGCCATCGCCGAATGGCTGGTCGGGGCGGCACGCGAGATTCCATCGGGGTTGCAGACCTTTGATGAATTCGCTTGGCGGATGTTGGCGACCGGCCTGCCACTGCTGCGAGTGACGCTCCATAGCGGGACGCTGCACCCGCAATTCCTTGGAACCACCCTCATCTGGTGGCGCACTAGTGGCCAAAGCGAGCTAACTCTTATCGCCCACGAGATCACGGACTTGATCCGTTACGAGGACAATCCAGTCCAGCGGGTGTGCATTGGCGGCGAGACGCTGCGACGACGGCTTGATGTTCCGGACGAGACATTCGATTTCGCGGTGCTCCGGGAGCTGAAAGCTCAGCATGCGACCGATTATCTCGCGCTGCCGATCCGCAGCGTGCACGGCCGCAACCATTATTACATGGTTACCTACGTGACCGACCGACCCGGCGGGTTCACGGCAGACGAGATTGCCGACATGACGCGAGTCTCGCAGCGCCTCGGGGTTGTCTGTGACATACAGGGTCTATGGTGGGTTGCCACCAATGTGCTCAACGCCTATCTCGGCCCAAAAACCGGTCCGAGGGTCCTGGCCGGTCAGATCCGGCGAGGAACCGGGGAGGAACTCACGGTTGTCCTCTGGTCCTCGGACTTGCGCGGGTTCACCGAGCGTTCGGATCGGCTCCCGGGCGATCGAATGATCGCCATCCTCAATGCGCTGTTCGATGCGCAGGCGAAGGCTATCCACGACCATGGTGGCGAGATCTTGAAATTCATCGGCGACGGTCTGCTTGCGATCTTCCCGATCGAGGACAGCGCCACGGCCGGCCGAGCCGCAGCAAATGCACTCGAGGCGGCACAGGAAGCACTTGCGGCCGTTCGCCGCCTCAACGGCGAGCCGTCAATGGCGGACGAACCGCCCCTTGAGATCGTCGTGGCGCTGCACGTTGGTACAGTGGTCTACGGGAACATTGGAGCCGCCCAACGGCTCGATTTTACTGTAATCGGGCCCGCAGTAAATCTGGTCAGTCGGCTAGAAGCGACGGCGAAAACCCTCAACACGGCGATCGTGGTGAGCGCCGATTTTGCGCGCGCCTATGGGAGACCGCTGATCTCGCTCGGCCATCACGCGCTGCGCGGGCTTGCAAAGCGCCGCGAGTTGTTCGCGCCGACGCTCGGACGATTCCGCTCATGCGCTCGCGCGTGATGCGGCAGGCCTCGGCAAATTTCGCGATCGAGATCTCTTGCGGCGCCAGACGGAGCTCGGGCAGGATTTCTCGTAGAGTTCTCTCCGATCTGATGAAATCGTCGTTCCCGCGGGAAGCGGGAACCCAGGGCAAGCGACAATCGGCAGCCCTAGACGCCCGCTTCCGCGGGGGTGACGAGACAGCGCTTCGATTAGACCGGATCTCGCCCTGGCTCGACGGGTGCGTCGCTTGTTCGGCGTCGCAATCGTGCTTGTCTCAGTCATATCCTCGCGTGCTGGCGGAACCCCAATCCGAGGATACGTCAATGCAAAGCGACCGAGCACCTCAGGGCCGAGCGCGATCCTCCGGAATCTCGAGGGCGAGGTCCGAACAGACCGGGAACATGCGCCAATATTCCCACGGTCACTTCCCGGCGTTTGTGTGAAGAGCTTCACATAGGCAGAAATAATCCCGTCCTACTTAATACTGATCAGAGCCGCCGAGAAAACCCCGGCGAAGCTGATGAAAAGGGAGGGAGCAAGGTTGCCCTTCCGGTCCAACCGAATGAACAGGAGGTCTCGATGAATAGGCGGCTAAGGGTCGCGATTTTCGCTGGGATGGCTCTGATCGCCGCGGGCGCTCTCGGCATCCACGAAGCCCGCGCCGGCTACGTGGATATTTATGGCATGTACCATCCGACCTGCGTCTGGACGATCTACGGCTACTGGTGCGACTGAGGATAATCGAGGGCGGCGTCGCATAAGCGCTGCCGCCCCAGCTCAAAATGGCCAAAAAGCCGGCAGGCCGATTTTCAAAACCCAGGAAAATCGTCATGAACAGGTATTCACATTCCCACTCGCTATTTGCAGCACTAGGGTTCACGATCGGCTTGATGGCTGCAACAGGCGCGATCGGCGAGGCGAATGCTGCCGGCAACGACAGTCTGACCTCGCAGTCCACGCCCGTCGCTGAACTTGTTCCGCTAAACAAGTCGCCACCGCTACAGATTATCCCTAGTCGATCTGTGGGATCGCCTCGGCCATAATCCCAAAATAGATTTCGCAAACACTTGAAGACGTTTTAAATCAGGCGTGACGGGTAGTTAAAGGTTGCGTTACTATTAGGTAACGATGCGGCGCTGGTTTTGTGCGGCCAAACGCTCTCGGGTGGCGCCCCCTTAACTCCCCAAACCGGCGCGAACGTACAGATCGCGCTTGGGATAGGGAATCTGGATGCCCTCTTGGCGAAACAACCGCCAGATTTCGTAGAGGACTTCGCTCTTCACATTGTGCACGCCGTTCTGCGCGTCCCTGATCCAGAAGCGCAATTCGAGCTCGATCGCGCTCTCGCCGAACTCCATGATCAATGCGTTAGGAGCCGGCAGGGCGAGGATGCGCGGCGGGTAGCTCGCTGCCTCACGCATCAGGGCCAGCGCCTGGTCGAGATCGGTATCGTGCGGCACGCGCACCGGCACCTTCAGCCGGACACGATCGCTGTTGTGCGACCAGTTGATCACCTGATGCGTGATGATGTCCTCGTTCGGAATAAGAAACTCGGTGCCGTCGCGCGTCTCCACCGACACATAACGGGCGCCGAGCGAGGATACCCAACCGTAGGTGCCGCCCACTTCGATCACATCGCCCGGCTTCACCGACTTGTCCAACAGCAGAACGATCCCGCTGAACAGGTTTGAGACCGTTCTCTGTAGGCCCAGTCCAACGCCAACCCCGAGCGCTCCGGTGAAGAGCGCAAATGTGGTGAGATCCACACCGATGCTGGTCAACGAGAGCACTACAGCCAGGGTGACCAGCGTGGTCTTGATCAGCTTGCCGAGCAGCACCCGCGCGCGCGGCGTGATTTCGGAAAAGCGGGTGATGCGGCGCTCGAACAGGTTGGACGCGACGGTGGCGGCCCAAAGCAGCATCGCGAGCGAGAGGATGCCTCGGACGACGGTCAGGATCGACACCCTGAGGCCCGCCACAACGATCGCGACGCTGTCGAGGAAATCCAGCGTCGGACCGAGCAGATGCATGATGTTTAGGGCCGCGACGATCCAGGCGAGCACCGCGATGAGCCGCGCCAGCGCGGCGTAAGGAACGAGCGCCGCAGCCAGGCGGATCACGAGCCACGCGACCAGCAAACTGACCGCGGTCTGCGTCACGAGGTGGGGCCAGCCGGTGCGCTCGGCGACTGCGACAGAGATCCAGAGCCCGATGGCCCAGGCTGTCGGTGTGATCAGCGGCGCCAGCCGGTCGGTCACCCATGACGGGTGATGCACGATCCAATCGAGATGATGACCTTCCGGAACCCGCCGGATCCAGGCCACGATCCAGCCCCGGATCGGCCGGCAAACAACCCAGGCGACCCCGCCGGTCAGGATTACTGCGGGGATCTGGATGAGATTGGCAAATACGAGGACTTCATCGAGCAGGTGCCTTTCGAGCTGCTCGAAGTAGGTCATCACGTTCTGCCAGATCGAGAGCGCCTCGATTTCCACCTCCCAAGCCTTGGCAGTTCAGCTGCCGCAGAAGGCTTAGAATGACGAAGCAAGGACTGGAATTCAACGCGAAGCTGCCGGCGCAGCGGATCGTCGCGAGCCGAGGGCCACCGGCTCGCGAATGCTTTCACTTGGATCACGGTTTCCGAATATGCTTAACAGCGCTCACCTCCGAGCGGCCGGGCGCTGCAGAGGGCCTCTTCGATGGATATCGGTCATTAAATGCTTGTTCTCTACGCATTGACCGGGTTCTGCGTAGGCGCGCTCGTCGGAATGACCGGGGTCGGCGGCGGATCGCTAATGACGCCGCTGCTGATCCTGCTGTTCGGCATCCACCCGGTCGCGGCGGTCGGGACAGATCTGCTCTACGCCGCTGTTACGAAGAGCGTCGGCACGCTCGTGCACGGCTACACGCATACGGTCGATTGGCGAGTGGTCCGCCGTCTATCGGCCGGCAGCATACCAATGGCGGTGCTCACTCTCGGTCTCCTCTCGCTTTTTGACTTGAGCAGCGCTCATGCCGCGCGCCTCACCTCCCGCGCGCTCGGAGCAACGCTGCTGATTACCGCCCTGGCGCTACTGTTTCGCACCTCTCTGCTCACTTACCTTAGAGCCCGCTTTCCCGGTCTGCGGCGTCGCCGCGGCGCCGCTCTGACTGTGGTCATGGGCGGCATTCTCGGCGTGCTGGTCTCGATTTCATCGGTCGGGGCCGGAGCCATTGGCGTCACCGCGCTGATCATTTTGTATCCCGAGCTTTCTGCGCCCCGCATTGTCGGTTCCGACATCGCGCATGCCGTGCCATTGACCTTGATCGCGGGCGCCGGCCATTGGATTCTCGGCTCTGTCGATACGGGCATTCTCGGCTCGCTGCTGACCGGGTCCATCCCCGGTATCGTCGTCGGCAGTTGGGTGACAATCCGCGTCCCCGATCGGGTCTTACGATTGGTTCTCGCCGGCGTTCTGTTTCTCGTCGGCGGCCGGCTGGTGACGTAGGCGAGGCCGAGCACCGCTCGTCAGCCACATAGCTGCGGGCGGCGTGTTTCCTTTGCCGATATTTCGGTACAGACTTGCGCGAGGATGGGGGAGGGGCAGGGATGGAAAGCACGCTTCAATCGACAGCGGCGCTGCCGCGGCATGACGTGAAGCCACTTGCTGCGGCTGCCGCTTTGACGGCGCTCGGCATTGTCTATGGCGATATTGGGACGAGCCCGCTCTATGCCTTCAAGCAGGCCGCGCAGGCGAGCGGCGCGCCCACGCCCGAGACGATCCTGGGGGTCGTTTCGCTGATCTTATGGACGTTGATCCTGATCGTCTCGCTCAAATACGCCATTCTGATAATGCGCGCGGACAATCACGGCGAGGGCGGCATCATGGCGATCCTGGCGCTGCTCGATGTGCGGCGCGCGCCGCGCGGCAGCCTGCGCGCCTCGCTCCTCCTCGTCGGCCTGGTCGGCGCCGCGCTGCTCTATGGCGACGGGGTGATCACGCCGGCAATTTCGGTGCTGAGCGCGGTCGAAGGCCTCAAGATAGACGCGCCCGCGCTCGCTCGCCTCGTCGTGCCGCTCAGCATCGTGATCCTGATCGGCCTCTTTCTCGTGCAGCGCAAGGGCACCGCTTTCATCGGCCAAATTTTTGGGCCGCTGATGCTGATGTGGTTTCTCGCGATTGCGGCGCTCGGAATGCGCGGCATCATTGCCGAACCGGCGATCCTCCAGGCTCTCAGTCCGCATTGCGCCCTCCTGTACCTGGCTAAGGCGCCGCCGGGCGTCGCCTTCGCGGTGTTGGGCGCGGTCTTTCTCGCCGTCACCGGGGGTGAGGCGATGTATGCGGATATGGGCCATTTCGGGTGCTGGCCGATCCGGCTCGGCTGGTTCGCCATCGTCCTGCCGGCTCTCGTGCTGAATTATTTCGGCCAGGGAGCACTGCTGCTCTCCGACCCATCTGCGATCGAGAACCCATTCTATCTGCTGACGCCGGGTTGGCTGCACTACCCGATGGTGGCGTTTGCGACGATGGCGACGATCATCGCTTCGCAGGCCATCATCTCCGGCGCCTATTCATTGACCGAGCAAGCGATCCAGCTGGGCTTTCTGCCGCGCCTGCGCGTGCTCCATACGGCCAGCCAGATAAAAGGGCAGATCTACATGCCGATGGTGAACTGGCTGCTCGCCGCCGGCACTCTCGGCGCGGTCATAATGTTCGGCTCTTCCGACGCGCTCGGCGGCGCTTACGGCATCGCCGTCTCGATGCTGATGGCGATCACGACGGTGCTCGCGGCGCTGGTGGCATTGCAATGGGGTTACCATCCGCTGCTCGTCGCCGCGGTCAACGGCGTCTTCCTGGTCGCCGACCTGGTCTTTGTGTCCGCCAACGCGACCAAGCTGATCGAGGGCGGCTGGTTTCCGCTGCTGCTGGCCGGGGTCGTCGCTTTTCTGATGCTGACGTGGCGGACCGGCTACCAATTGCTCGAGCAGCAGCGCTCGCGGATGCGGCAACGCGAGGACGAATTCCTTCCCTGGGTTCTTGAGAGCCGTCCGATCCGGCTGCCGGGAGCGGCCGCGATCTTTACCGCAGCCACCTCGGGCATCCCCCTCGCGCTGACCCACCACCTCAAGCACAACCGCGTGTTGCACGAGCGCATGCTGCTCGTCTCCACAGTCACGACCGATGCGCCGCGGGTGGATCCCGAGAAGCGGGTGAAACTCACACCGGTCGGCCACGGCATCACCCGAGTCGTCCTCTATTTCGGATTTATGGAGCACCCCAATATCATGGGTGGACTCAAGCTGGCCTGCCGCGATCATGCTTTGCGCGGCATCGACCCCGAGAGGATTACCTTCTACTCGCGTCGAATAATGGTTGTGCCGAGCGGGATTGTGCCGGGGATGGCGGTTTGGCGTGAGCGGATCTTCGCGGCGATGCACCTCAATGCCAATCTGCCCGCCGCGTATTTCGGCGTGCCGACCTCGCAAGTCGTCGAAGTCGGCCTCGAAGTCGAGATCTGAGAGCAGTTCTCGTCATTCCCGCGGAAAGCGGGAACCCAGGGCGGCGAGCCCGCGACGGTTGCCCTGGACCGCCGCGTGCGCGGGGGTGACGATAACCAAAATCAATAACGCCGGCCGTCGCGGTGGACGAAGACGCGCTCGCCGGCTGGCGTCAGCGCCCTGCCGATATCGTCGTCCGGGTAGATCACGGTGTCTCCCGGATTGCGGTCGCCGATTTCGAGATATACGACATCACGTCCGCTGCGGTTGACGAGGTGATGCGCATCACCCGAGCCGGCTTTGAAGCCGGCGCACATCCCAGGCCTGAGCGGCGTCTCGCCGCTATTGGTTATGAGAATGGGCTCGCCTTCGATGATGTAAATGAATTCGTCCTCCTGCATATGCGTGTGGCGCAGCGCCGACATACAGCCCGGCGGCAATCGCGTCAGGTTGACGCCGAAATTGGTGAGAGCAAAGACATCGCCGAGGGCTCGCCTCTCGCGCCCCGCGACGCGCGAGGCGAACGGTTCGGGGTAGCCGCGGGCGGGACGGCTGGACGGCACGGCGGCGGCTTCGATTGCGATTGGCTTGCTGGCGTCTGGCAAGGCTGCCTCCCTTCTAGGAGCCGTAATTATGCGGCGGAGGCGAGCCGGCGCAAGGCCTCGGCTGCCGTGGTGTCGGCTGGCAAAAAAGCCTCGATCGCAATCTCGGACAGGGTGATGTCCACCGGCGTGCCGAACACCGTCGTCATGCTGATCAGGGACAGAACCTCTGCACCGACTGCGAGCCGCAGCGGCACGACGATGCCGTCGTATTCTCGGGTTGCAAACAGCCGGTCGAATTTGCCGCTGTTGGCACTCGGGTACTCGCTGAACTCGTGCAATAGCCTTGCCAATACCGGATCACCGGTGAGATCGATCTGCCGGCGCAGGCGCGCGAGCAAATGCGCCCGCCATTCGGCGAAATTGGCAATGCGCGGCGCCAGCCCCGCCGGGTGGAGCCCGACGCGCAGCGCATTGATGGGCGGTTGCAATAGCGCCGGGTCGATCCCGGTGAGCAGAGGCGAGAGCGCTTTATTGGCCGCCACCAATGTCCAATGGCGGTCGATCGCCAGCGCCGGATAAGGCTCATGGCCCGCGAGCACGGTATCGATGATCTTGCGCGCGGCATCGAGCGCCGGGTCCTGCAGCGGCCGCTCCGGATAGACCGGCGCGTAGCCGGCCGCGACCAGTAACAGGTTCCGCTCGCGCAATGGCACTTCGAGCCGTTCGGCCAAGCGGAGGACCATCTCGCGGCTGGGCGACGACCGGCCGGTCTCGATAAAGCTCAAATGTCGCGCCGAGATGTCCGCCTCGCAGGCCAGCGCGAGCTGACTGAGACGCCGCCGTTGCCGCCAGTCGCGCAGGTGTCCGCCGATCGATCGTCCTCTGGTCTGCATCGCGCGTATCTAGCGCCGGCCTCCAGCAGATCCAATTACCCGAGAGGTAATCCTTTTCTTACCTCCTGCGTAATCGAGTTCGGATCGGCTAGCGGCGATATCCGAGCGGGGCATCGCAGCGGGTGCCTCGATAATGGAGGCCGAAATGGAAAAGCTGACGGAATTGATCGATCGTTACATCGCGATGTGGAATGAAACCGATCCCGAGCGGCGTCGTGTGCTGATCGCGCGGACCTGGACGGGAGACGCCCGCTATGTCGATCCGGTATTGGAGGCCGAGGGCCTGGCCGGCATCGACGCTATGGTCTGCGGCGTCCAGGAGCGCTTCCCCGGCCACCGGTTCCGCCGCACCGGCGATCCCGATGCCCATCACGACCGCGTGCGCTTCACGTGGGAGCTGGCGCCCGAAGCCGGCCCCGCCGTCGTCAAAGGCGTCGACTTTGCTGTCGTCGGCGCCGGTCAGCGTCTGCAGACCGTGACCGGCTTTTTCGACTATATCGCTGCTTCCTAGCGCGCATACCAAAGGAAAGGGCGACCCGCCAAGCCGCCCTTCCCATTATTCTTCGGCGCGGACCCGGGCGCTTGTGCCAACTTGTTGCGCCCCGTCCGCATCAACTAGGCCCCGGTTGCGCCAGGTAGTCGCGCTTCCACACAATCCGCCAATCGACCGAGCGGACGATCTCACAGCCGGGCGCCCAGGAGAGGCGAAGCATGTACCGAAGGGGGACGTACGGCGTCAGGCCAAATAGCTCCAGTGCCTGGTGTTTCTTCCGTTCGAGGAAGACGGTGAGGCGGTTGGGCAGTGCGCTCCAGCTGCGGTCGAGATAGATGAAGCGCACCAGGTCACCCGGTTCACCGACTTCCCGGACAAGCGGCTCCTGGTCGAAGGTCACAAAAAGCAAAGAGATCAGCACCGGTCGGGCGCAAGCGGGAGCATCAAAGATTAGTGTTTGATCGGGTTCCGTGTTGGCTGGTTTCTTCAACAGCGTCATCCCACGCGATTGTGCAGCGCGGATTATGGCTGGCTCGATGTCGACCGCTTCTGAGAGCACATCGCCGGCTCGCCCGTTGGCAGCGACCGATGTGATGAGAATGACCGCAAAGATCGTATGGAGCAGCCAACCCTTCATATGGGGCGCATCACCGCTCTGGACCCGTGGAGGGTGAGCAAGAGCACCGAGATCGATGAACCAATCTGGAAGATTTGGGACCCCGCGCCGTCGTGCAAAAAATGATAGGCGCCGACGTCCAATGCCATCAAATATAGCCTGGCCGTGTTCAACAGAACCATCGTGCCGGCGGCGAGCCCTCCCACGACGAAATCGTGGCGCCGCCACGTCAGATGGCGCAGCCTGGTCAGCGTGAGCCAGCAAAGCAGCGCCAGGGATACATTATGAAAGGACGAGCAGTACGGAAACAGTACTATGCCGTCGCCGCTCGCTGTCGTGATGATGTTATCGCGCCACATTGTGCCGGCGTGGGTGAGTTGCAGCACCGTTCCGACGACCGCGGTCTCGGCCCGAAGCAAGGGCATGGCGATGAGATTAAAGAAGAGATGCCCCCAAAATTCCTGAACCGAGAGGGCTGCAAGCACGACCCCGGCCGCGCGCATGCTGAGATCGCCGCGACTGCAGCTCCATACATAAACGGCAATACCAGACGCAACGACCCAGATCATTCGTTCGGTGGGCAAGAATAGCAGCAAGCAGAGCGCCATGACGATCAGGACATCCCGCGTTCGCGCCACTGGCGCCGCCTTGCTCGCGCCGAGAAGACGAAAGACAGCGTACCAAGCCATGTACTGAAAGATACCGATCGCGCAGAGGCCGGTGATCAGCTCACCGACCGAAGTCGACCACATCCCTCTCGCGGCAGTCACCAGATGATTCGAAAAGAGGATGGCTGCCGCCCAAATAAAGATGTTACGCCGCGGGAAATCCGATCCGGCGGGTTCAGCTGTTATCTCCGCCTTCTCTTCGGTCTCCAGGGTCACGGGCGGCATAGGTGCAGCTGAGAACAGAAAAAATCGGTAAACGGCGGAAGACGTCCGCCAAATAACCTCGGATTGCGCGAGCGAAGCCTCGATCCGCGGGTGCCGGCGGGGCGGCGGTTGCCGCACTACGGTAGTTGATAGCGCTAAAGACGGATTTACCGCCGGCGACGCCGAAACAGCTTAGCACCGAGCAGGACACCGCCGACCGCCAAGGCGGATGGAATGCCGAGGCCCAGCAAGGGAGCCGGTGCGCCGCGGCACGACACAGCCGTGCAAGGCGACGGCGAATTGTTGCCGGATTGCTGCGCAAATGCCGGTAACACACTCAGACAGAGCCAAGTAATTAGCGTTAATTTTTTCATTACGGTCTCCCTTCGGATAGATAGAAAAAAACTAAAAGCGATGGATCGTCAACTGTTTTCAAGGTTACGAGATCACAAATCCGCGACCACTGCGTTGACGCCGCGACCGATCAGGCGCAAGCAGAGAGCCGGGAGAAATGAGCCGAGTCACAGTGCGTTTCACGATAATAAGGAAGGTGCGCAAATGACCGAGCGACGACGGATCGCGTGGGGCAGCAAGACGCTGTACGGCGCGCGTGTCGGCATTCTGATGCTGGAGACGCGGTTTCCGCGCATTCCCGGCGATATGGGCAATGCCGAAACGTGGCCGTTTCCGGTCCTTTACAAAGTGGTGCCGGGCGCGTCACCGCGGCGGGTCGTGTGCGAGAAGGCCGCCGGGCTGCTCGACGGGTTTCTCGCTGCCGCCGAGGAGCTTGTGCGCCTCGGCGCCGACGGCATCACGACGACTTGCGGGTTTCTGTCGCTTTATCAGCGCGAGCTGGCCGCGCATGTCGGCGTGCCGGTTGCGACCTCAAGCCTGATGCAGATCCCGTTCATCGAGCGCGTGCTGCCGCCGGGTAAGCGCGTCGGGGTCCTCACGGTCAGCGCCGCCAGTCTGACGCAACAGCATCTGCGCGCGGCGGGGGCCGATCCGGGAACCCCGATCGTCGGCACCGACGGCGGGAGGGAATTCACCCGCGTCCTGCTGAATGACGAGGAACGGCTCGACGTCGGCGCCGCCGAGCACGACATTCTCGCCGCCGGCGAGGAGCTCGTCGCAAAGCACGACGGCATCGGCGCGGTGCTGCTCGAATGCACGAACATGGTGCCGTACGCCCGCGCGTTGTCGCAGCGGGTGCGTCTACCGGTGTTCAGCATCTACACCTTCGTGACCTGGTTCCACTCGGGTCTCGTGCCGCGCGATTGGGGCGATCGGTGAGCAGCATTCGCATCCGGTTTGCTACTGCAGATGATGTAGGCTTACTGCTGCAGTTTATCCGCGAGCTGGCCGCCTACGAACGGGCGCCCGACGCGGTCATCGCCACCGAGGCCGATCTGGTACGGCACGGCTTCGGACCCGAACGCCATTTCGAGGCGATCTTGGCGTTTCTCGACGGCGAGCCCGCCGGGGCGGCGTTGTTCCACAGCCGCTTCTCGACTTGGCTTGGCCGGCCTGGCCTATACCTCGAGGATCTCTACGTTACCGAAGCGGCGCGCGGCATCGGTGTCGGGCGACGGCTGATGGCGCGGCTTGCCGCGATCGCGATCGAGCGCGGCTGGGGCCGGATCGATTTCCACGTGCTCGATTGGAACCCGGCCCGCGAATTCTATCGCCGCCTCGGCATGCAGCATCTCCGGGAGTGGCTGCGTTACGGCGGCGACGAGAACGCGCTCCGCCGCCTCGCCGCCGAGGATTTTCCAGAACCCGACTAGCGCTCAGTAAGCCCCCCCGAGCTTGCGGTGGTCCCAGCTGGTGATCTTCTCCGGGACGATTTTGAGCACGACGCGCTTCGGGGCGCTGTCGGTGGCGGCGCTAGGCCGTTCGTAAGAAGCGCCGCGCGCCCGCGCCATGTCCGCAAATGCCGTGCGGACGGCATCTTCGCCCTCGATGATCTCGCAGCGGCCGCGCACCATCACGCCGCGCAATTCGGAGTATTTGTCGCCGGTCTCGACCATTAGCGCGACTTGAGGGTTCCGCCGGATGTTTACGACCTTCTGCGCCTTGGCGTAGGAGGTCATGTAAAAGACGGCGTCCTTTGCATAGAAATTCATCGCCACGACGTGCGGAAAGCCGTCCTTGTCGGTCGTCGCCAGCGCCGCCTTGCGGTGCTCGCGCAAGAAAGTGGCTTGTTCCTCGGGGGTAAAGCGGATTTGCTGGCGGCGGTTCATCCACATTCCTTTCGACCTCTGCTCTGCCTAAGATCGCGCGACGCCTACCTCGTACACCAACCCGGAGAACTCCGCGATGCTCGAAGTCTGGAGCTGGCCAACCCCCAACGGCCACAAAGTGCACATTGCGCTCGAAGAATTGGGGGTCGAATACAACGTGATCCCGGTCAATATCGGCGCCGGCGATCAGTTCAAGCCGGAATTCCTGAACATCACGCCAAATCACCGGATCCCGGCGATCGTCGACCCCGACGGGCCGGGCGGCAAGCCGTTCACACTGTTCGAGTCGGCGGCGATCTTGATTTATTTGTCGGAAAAGACCGGCGGCAAATTGATCCCGAAGGACCCGATCGGCCGCTACAAATGCCTCGAATGGATGATGTTCCAGATGGGCGGGGTCGGTCCGATGTTCGGCCAGTGGAACCACTTCGGCGCCTATGCCGAGGAGAAGATCCCATACGCGATCGAGCGCTACACGAACGAGGTGAAGCGCCTGACCCGGGTGATGAACCATCGCCTCGAGGACGTCCACTGGCTTGCCGGCGACGAATACAGCATGGCCGACATCATTACGTTTCCGTGGATCCGCACTGCCACACAGAGGGGCGCTCGCTTCGCGGAGCGCGGCAGTCTTGATCTGAGCGACTACCCGGCCGTCAAACGCTGGTACGACGAGATGGCGGCGCGGCCCGCGGTGCAGCGCGGCCTCGCGGTGCTGGCCGAACAACAGCGCGACCGGCAAATCAGCGACACCGAGCGCGAGAACATGTTCGGCGCGACGCAGTTCGCGGTCCGCTGACGGGCTTTGCTATAGGCGGCGCAGGAAGTCGATCATCTCGGCATTGACTTCCGCCGGCCGCTCTTGCTGCGTCCAGTGACCGCAGCCCGGCAGTATCACGGCACCGCGCAGCTGAGGGACGGCCGTCGCCAGGTTGTTGATGATCTCTTGCATGCCGGGAAAGGCGAGGACGACGTCACGGTCGCCGGCGATGTAGAGCGCCGGCACGATGACGCGCGCGCCGGCGAAAGGAGCCAGAAGTTCCCAGTTGCGGTCGATGTTGCGGTACCAGTTCAATCCGCCGCGAAAGCCGGTTCGGGTGAATTCCGCAGCATAGAAATCGACATCGGCCTCTGTGATCCAGGACGGCAGGGTCTCGGGGATTGGCCAACTCGCCCAGCGCGCCAGCAGTCCCCCCTGTCGCGGGACCATCATTGTGACGGGTCCGCGGCCCGGCATGTCGCCCGAAATCGAGTAGAGACTGGCGCGGATGAAGCGACGGATGCCGTGCTCGAACTCGGCCTCGGCGACACCCGGGGTCTGGAAGTAGAGTTGATAGAACACCGCGTCATCGGTCTGCGGCATCACGCTCGTCGGCCGCACCGGTCCGCGCGGCAGGAACGGTACGCTGAGACCGATGACGCCGCGGAAACGGTCCGGACGGAACAACGCGGCGAGCCATGCGACCGGCGCCCCCCAATCGTGACCGGCAATTACCGCCTGCTTCGCGCCCATCGCATCGAGCAGCCCGACCATGTCGCCCATGATGTGAAAGAGCGTGTACTGGTCTATGGCTTCCGGGCGGTCGGTCCCGCCATAGCCGCGCATATCGGGCGCCACAGCATGGAACCCGGCCTCGGCGAGCGCGCGCAGCTGGTGGCGCCAGGAATACCAGGATTCGGGAAAACCGTGGCAAAGCACGACCAGCGGGCCCGTGCCCTGTTCCGCGAAATGCATGCGTATGCCGTTCGTTTCGACGGTACGGTGCCGCAGCTCGCTCATCAGCGGATCTCCTTCCGGCAGCGGAACCCCGATCGTATTCTTGACGGCGGTTTATCTCCAACGCGAAAGGATCGAGCATGGCAAGGCTCCCGCCGATCACCGGCAAAGACCAGGTTCCCGCGAACGACCACCCGATCGTCGACGCAATAGCGCAGAGCCGCGGTGCCATTCAGGGGCCGTTCACGATGTATCTCCATTGTCCGGAGCTCGCCGGCCGCGTCGCGCATCTCGGCGCCTTTGTGCGCTTCGAGGGATCGCTCGATATGCGGGTACGCGTGCTCGCCGCGATGACGGTCGCTCGCGAATTTGAGGCGGTCTATGTTTGGGGCGCGCAAACCGGCGGCGCTCGCCGGCTCGGTGTGCCGGAGACGATAATCACAGCGATCCGCGAAAATCACGCGCGCGGCGTCCCGCCTGAAGATGCGGAGGTCATCGAGTTTACGCGGCAATTGCTGCGCCGCCACCGCGTCGACGAGGCGAGTTTCACATCATTGCAGCGGCGGTACGGCAACGACGGCCTCATCCAGCTGACGGGCGCGATCGGCTACTACAGCCTGCTGGCGATGACGGTGAACACGTGCGAGCTCGAGGCCGCGCCGGACGCCGAAGTGCTGCAGGTGTAAGAGGGAGCTTCGAGCTCGTAGACGCCGTAGCGTTGCGGCGCCCTTGTTATCTAATGGTCAATATCACACGGATGAGTCCGATTGAGGACCGTGGCTTTGAGATTGCTTCGTTGCTCCGCTCCTCGCAATGACGTTCTTTTTTTGCAGGCCATTGCGACCCCCGGACAGCCGGCCCTGGCGGTCCGTTCCGGGGGGAAGCAATCTCGACGCTGCGGGCCGGGTGTTCGCGATGACAACTAAAACCTGATCTCTCAAACTTCTCGATCGGCACGTTAGCGGGCACCGTATCCGCGGTCGTTGGCGGGCGCTGCTGCCATAGCCCTCGTGGTAGGCTCGCTCGCGGGCATGTTTGTTGGCCTCATGATGACCGATAACACAGCCGGCCCCTGCGCCGAGCAACCCGTGGTGACCGACGTAATGCCCGGCCACACCGCCGACGATCGCGCCCTTGACGCAGCCTTTGGCCGCGACGGGGGGTGAGTTCAGCAAGAAAGCCGCCGCCGCGAAAAATGTTGGGACAAGGATTGCTCTCATCACGCGCTCCTAAAATTTCATGTCACCTGCGCCAACACGATCTGAAATTCAATGTTCCAGATACCCCTGTCTCTCACAGGATAAATAATGTGAATCTGCTATTTGGATCTTTCGGCGTTTGTAACGGAATTTAAATGGCCGTAAACTTGAGCCATGTTTACGCGTCGATTACAAGTCCTTACCAAAAAAATCCGTTCATTCATACGGTGATTACAAGCTTTCGCTAAGTTCCTACGTTGTGGAATTCACGACTGCAACAGGAGCCCATGAGAGAAGGAACGACGCTAATGTCGGATTTTCACGATCTGATCGAGCGCGAAATCCCTCGGCTTCGCCGTTATGCGCGGGCGCTCACGCGGAGCGCCGATCGCGCCGACGACCTCGTGCAGGAAACCCTGCTGCGCGCGGTCGCAAAGGCGCATTTGTGGCACGCGGGCACCGATCTTCGGGCCTGGCTCTTCACGATCATGCACAATCAGTACGTCAACATAGTCCGGCGGGCGATCCGTGAAAAAGCGACGATCGACATCGACCAGATATCATCCTCGCTCATTGCGACGACCGACCCGACCGGCTCGCGGCAGTTGCGCGAACTGGAGCGGTCGCTCGGTTTTCTTCCCGACGAGCAGCGCGAGGTCATTCTTCTCGTAGGCCTCGAAGGCATGTCCTACGACTCCGCCGCTCAGATCTTGAACGTGCCAGTGGGTACCGTGCGATCGCGCCTGTCGCGCGGGCGCGACGCGCTGCGGCGGCTGATGGGGTTTTGGGAAAGGGCCGTGGCGGTCGCCACCGCTCGCGCGCCGACAACGCTCGCCGCCTAGAAACCAGGCCACCAACATACAGAGCGTTAGAGACCGGTGGCCCGTGCCTCTCGTCATTCGCGTGAGAACGCTCGGGGCTAGGCTGACCCCGGTCTGCCGCCGAGCAGAGGCGAGACGCAACGTCGCCGCCGGGCTCGCCGCTGGACTCGCACTTTCAAATTACGAGACTGCTTTCCGATCTGGCGCAGTTCGCCGCAGCCGCACGCCGCTCCATGCAAAAGTTTTGGTGGGCCGAATTCGGTTCAGTGATTAACCATAATTTCTCGTTTTCTGACCCGCCTCACAATCATTCCGCTAGGACCCGCGAACTTTTTCTTCCCTTCCATTGTTTGTCAACGTGACGGTGGAACTTTGCGGGTGTGGATCAATGCGCGGACATAAAAACGCAAAGCAAGCCATTCTAATCGCATTCTGCAGCCTGCTTGCCGCAGCTCCTGCTTATGCAGATTCCGAAAACAAGGCGAAACCGACGGCGTCTCGTGAGCGTGAGGACACGATGTTACGCCACCGATTGCGGGACGAGATAAACGCCGGGCTCGTCGGCATCGTGGCTGAAGGGACCGACTATACAACTGATTTGGCGTTCACCGTTGCTGGCGAGCAGGACCGAGTGCGGCTTCTGCCGGTGGCCGGCGCCGGGGCGCTGCAAAACGCCAAGGACGTCCTGTTCGCGCGCGGTATCGATTTTGGCATCGTGCAGACCGACGTGCTCGACGACATCAAACGCCATCCACCCTTTCCAGGCGTCGAAAAATATGTGCAATACGTCACCAAACTTTATGATCAAGATCTTCATGTCCTGGCCGGATCAGATGTCCGGTCGATCGGCGATCTGAAAGGGAAGAAGGTCAATTTCGGGCTGCGTGACAGCGGAACCTATACGACTGCTGCAGCCATTTTTGGCGCCCTCGGCGTCCAGCCCGATGTCACAACCCTACCGCAGCCGCTCGCCCTCGATAAGTTGCGACGCGGGGAACTATCCGCTCTGGTTTATGTCGCAACCAAGCCATCGCGTCTTTTTCAAGACATCCGACCCGACGAGAACCTGCACTTCCTGCCGGTGAGCGGGGGCCTTCCCTCTGATTATACCGCAGCGACGATAATCTCTGAGGATTACCCTGAACTCGTCTCGAAAGATGCCCCGATCGATACTGTCGCAGTAGGGACCGTTCTCGTCGTATACAATTGGCCTACGGACTCGGAGCGCCGCCGCCGCGTAAATCGCTTTGTCGAGGCTTTTTTTGAACACCTCAATGACATAAAAGCCCGCCGTCCAAAATGGCACGACTTCGATGCAACCGCTTCAGTCGCGGGATGGACGCGGTTTCCGGCTGCCGAGCAATGGTTGAAAAGGGCTGGATTAATCCCCGAGCTGGACAACGCAACCGAGCACGCACAAATTCCTCTAGATCGCGAGGCCTTGTTCCGACAATTCGCCGAATACCAGCGAGCGCGCGAGCCCGGCAAAGCGGCGGCGGAACGGCAAGCCCTATTCGATCCGACCCAGCGGGAGGCCCTGTTTCGCGAATTCGCGGACTACCAGAGGACCTTGAAGACCAACACGGGAACCGCCCAACTCGATCCGAAACAGCGCGAGGCGCTGTTCCGGGAATTCGCCGAGTATCAGAAGGGCCGCTCAGTGGTCATTGCTTACCGCGAGGCCAGCGCCGATCACTGATCGGGTAACCCCGCGCGGCGCAGTCCGACGTTCAGCGTCTGTTCCTGCAATGCCCAATATTGGGGATTGCTGAGCCAAAGGTTTTCGGCACGCATTCGGGCCAGGGATTTCATGGCGGGTTTCAGCCGTATTGACTCTGCAAGGGCGGATCGCGCTTCTTCGAAATCCCCGTGCAAGCCGTAGGCGCCGGCTAGGTAAAAATACGGCACCCATAACCGAGGATTGGCGCTCTGCGCCGTTTGCAAGGGCTCAATGGCTAAGTCTGGCCAGCCGGACAAAAGCTGACACGTACCCAATGCCCAATAGGTGATCGCGAGGTTGCCGTCATTGGGGCGAAGCCGGATCGCTTGTTCAAGTGGCGGGATGGCAGCCTCTGGCTGCCCGAGGTACAATAGGGTCTCGCCGAGATGGAGATAGGCCCGCGCATTGTTGGGGTCAAGGGATACTGCCGTCTCGAACTCCGCGCGGGCCTCGGGCAACCGGTTCTGCATCTGCCGCACAACCCCGAGAGTAAAATGGGCTGCTGCGCGGTTGGAAAACCTCGGGTTATCAATAGTTTCCCGTAATAAGGACTCGGCCCGCGGTAAGTCCTCCTGTAACACCGGAGACCATCCGTCTGCTAATCTGGTGGACAGGATAGAGGCAAGGCCAATCCGAGCCGCACTAGAGCCCTGATCCATTTCGAAGGCGTGCTCGAACTCACGGCTTGCCTCCTGCCACCGGGCGGGGGTGTAAGGCAGGTAATAAAAGGCCCATCCCCGCATGATCGCCCCGCGGACGGCAGGATCGGCCAGTTCCTTGTCATCAACCCGTGGAAAGGTCCCGTCAGCCTGGCGCAAATCCGCGGACGTATCGGTTTGCAGCGCAACACTGGCGACCGGGGGATTGACCGCTGGTGAGGTCGGCGGTGATTGTGGTTGCGCAGGTTGCACGGTCAATGACGGTGTTTCTGCTGCTGCCGCCGCTTTCTCTAGCACGACAGATGGCAATTTCTCTGCCGCGGAAGCTGGCGGCTTCTCGGCGACAGAGGGTGCTGATCTCTCGGGTGCCGAAGGTGCTGACTTCTCCGCCGCAGCGGGCGCCGGTCTTGATGGCGGCGGGTTGCGGAAGGAATCGATGAACGCCCATCCTCCTGCGAGCCAAACCGCCAGCATGAAGACGACGCCGGCGCTGAGGACGGCGTTTTGCAGCGTGCTAAGATGCGGCGCAGAGCGCGTATTTCCGCGCCCCTCTTTACGTTTGTTGCTGTCTGTGCCGGCGCTGGCGGCAGGCGAGACGTCATCGGCGATTCGATCAGAAATGGCTGCCCTCCCCACGTCACACCCGCTCAAACGGCGGGTTCTCGCATCCGACCCACTGAGAGGTCGGCCCATCCGGCTTTGTCATTCTAGCGCCTGGCCCCGAGCATAGCGAGAATTCGGCTGGGGGTCGCGAGTCATTTTTGAGCGCGTTCTGCACAAGCGCGAGACCGCCTCTTCGGGAGCAACGAGAGAGGCCGCAAATTAGCGGCACGGCTGCAATCGCGTTGCGCTGAGCTTTTATGCGGGACGCCTCATGTAATCCTGCACAGCGAGGTCTTGCGACCGTAGACCGCCGTCAGCAGACGGCAATCATCCGCGCCTCACGGCACCGCAATCCGCAATCACTTGAGGGGTTCGGGCCCAGTCAGCCAAGATACCAGCGTCCAGCGGGTACCGCTCTGAACGGGCAATGCCCGGTGCATGATGAACGAAGGAAAGATCAATACGTCGCCACGGGCGAGATCGATCCGGTTACCGGTCCCCTCGCCGTGGAAGACCTCGATGCCGCCGCCCTCGTACTGGGCGGCGCCCAGCTCGACCACTACCGATATCTTTCGCAGGCTCATTTCGCCTTCGCCGAGATCCATATGCCAATTGTAAAGCTGAGCCTTGGTGTAGCGCGTCAGCTGCAGCTGACCCATTTCTGCCGAAAGTGCAAATTCGTAGCGTGCGTTGTAGAGCATCGCGACCTGCCAAACGCGGTCGAATATCCAATCGGTCTCGGCTGTACGCGCAATCCAGAACAAATCGCTGTTTCTGATGAAGCTGCCGTCGCCCCGCGGCATCCTGCTCGGCAATACGCCCTGTTCCCGATGCAATGCGACAACGAGGTTGCATTCCTCCGCGCTGAACCGGCGCGGAAAGAGTTCGCTGTAATGAAACGCTTGCCACATCAGCCATCGTCCCGATGGGTCCGCCGGTCCGGCCAGGTTGGGCGGCCACTTCACGAGACCCTGGCTTCACAGTTTACCCGAGGCATGCGCAATTATCAATATACCAATTATAAAATTGCAATAATAACCGCATAATCTGACCGTTTAATAACGCCGGTAATGCATCAGACCGCCTTGTGCTTTTGGCGGATGAGCTCGGATTGCGCCCTCGTTTGGCTCGGTTCCCCAGCCCGGCGTGTCGGGAACCACGAGATGGCCGCTCTCGAATTGCGGAGCAACGGTGAACACCTCGTCGTCCCAGGGGAGCCGATCGATATCGATTTCCATGATGCGCAAATTCGGCACGGCTGCCGCAAAATGCGCATTCATCATTGTCGCCAGATGGCCATAGAAATTGTGCGGCGCGGTGTTGACCTCGAACGCATCGGCTGCGCCCGCGATTTTCATGGCTTGCCATACGCCGTTCCACACCGCGTCAATGATTGCGACGTCCATCGACTGTTCGCGGAAGTAGGGGAGGAATTCACGCAGCCCGATCAGGGTCTCGCAGGAGCTGATCGGGTGAGGGCTTTGCCGGCGAATGTAACCGAGCGCGTCGGCGCTGTAGCTGTCGATCTCGACCCAGAACATGTCAAAATCGGCGATTTCGCGCAGGATCTTCAGATATCCCTCGGTCTTGGCATTGAAGTTGAGGTCGAGCAGCAGGTCGACATCGGGACCGGCGCCGTCGCGAATTGCTTCGAGATGAGCGCGCAAGTTGCGCAAGACCTTCTTGTCGACGTTGAGCTCGGGTGCGAATGGAACACCAAACCCCGGCCGCCAACCGCGCGGCGCGCCATTCTCATAGATGAAGATGTTGGTCTTCAACGCAGCAAAGCCCTTCTCGCGCACTTCCGCGCCGATTGCCTTTACGCCGTCAAGGTTGCTAATTGGCGGCGCGTACAAGGCCGGATGGTTGATGCGCCAAGTCGCACAGTGCGACCAGTAAACGCGAATGCGATCTCGGATCTTGCCGCCGAGCAGCGCGTAGCAGGGCACGCCCAGCGCCTTGGCTTTGGCGTCGAGGAGCGCATTCTCGATGGCTCCGAGCCCCTCGCCGACAACGCCGCCAGCGGCCGGCCGGGCGAGGCAGTAGAGCTCCGCATAGATCCGCTCATGATCAAACACCGGTTGACCGATGACGCGGTCCGAAAGCCGCTCGACAACGGCGCTGACCCCAGGTGACCCAAAGCCCTCGTCGAACTCGCTCCAGCCGACGATCCCCTCGTCGGTGGTCAGCTTGAGGAAATGATAATTTCGCCAGCCGGCATCACAGCGAAGAACTTCCAGCCCCGCAACCTTCATCCGCCCTCTCCCGCTATCGGCGTGCCGCACCCAACATAACCAAACGCGTTCATGGGCGCACCGCCGGGGTTTCGATCGGCATGCCGCCGGCACGCTTCATCAAATAGAGCTCGAGCGCGACGGCTTCCGGCGCGCCGTATTCGTATGGTTCGGCGCGCACTCCGGTCATGCAATTGCGCAGCCGCCGCTGCAGCGAGCCGAGACTCTGCCATTCGAGCCGGTAGAGCGGATACCCCGTCGGGTGCCCTTGCGGGATCACATTACCGGCGAGCCGCTTGCCCCAATTGTCGTTGTGGCATTGGCCGCACGATAAATTCATTTGTCCCTCGCGGCGGTGGAACAGCTCATCTCCTGAGGCGAGAGAGGAATGCAGCTCCGGTTTGTCTTCGACCGCGATCGGCATGCCGCGGGATTGGTGCGCGACAAAGGCAGTCAGCGCTAGCAATTCGGCGCTCTCCCAGGCGAGCGGTTCGGCCTGCTGCCGCGCGCTGCGGCACTGGTTGATGCGCTGTTCGAGGTCGATCGGATGGCTGAGAGTCACGTCGAACGCCGGATAGCGCGCGGCGACCCCTTTCATGCTGATCGACGCGTCGCCGTGGCAATCGGCGCAAGACTTGCCGGCAGCGCCAGCCTTTTTGGCCCACAATGTTTCGCCGTGCGCGACCCACAATATGCCGGGGTTCGCCGTGTCGTCGTCCTGCATCGCGCGCGTTTCGGGGCTCGCGAAGTCATAGCCGGAACGTCGCGCTTCGGGCGGCAGCTCCGCTGCGGTGGCCGCTGTGGCGAGTATAAGGGCAAAAAAAAGCAAGCCATTCATTCGACAGTGATTTGCCTCGTCTCGCTCTGCGTCTGACCGCGGTCGTCGGTCCAACTGAAGACGAGCTCGCCGCTCTCGGTCGCCACCGTGCAAAATGCGATGAACGGGTTGGCGGCGATTGCCGGGAACAGCTCGGCGCGGAAGATTTCGTCGCCGTTATAGGTGCACACGAAACGATTGATTATGTCGCGCGGGATCGTCGCGCCGTTACTGTCGAGCCGGTAGCCGGTCTCCATCGGATGCGCGATCAGCGTCTTGATCTCGATGATTTCGCCGCGCTTCGCCTGCGATGGAAGATTGAGCAAAACTCGCGGCATCGCTTCCTACTGCTCGGTGCACGCCGCCAACGTGACGATGACGTCGGCGCTGTCGGACCAGAAGCTGCCGTCGGCGAGCCGCGCGATGGCAATAACGCGTTGCGAGTCGGCAAGCCGAATGCGGGTCGACACCCGCGCCCGCCCGGCGTGCAGGCCGAGTTTGAACGACGCTACGTATGGCTGCGGGTTCTTTTGGTTGAAGATGTGGATGCTCTCAACATGGTCCGCCGCGGTCATCGGGCTGTCGACGGAGACGGTCAGCGGCACGGTATTGCCGTTCTCGACAATCGACGGCAATTCGAGCTTCACCTTGCCTCGCTGCGGCTCAGCCTCACCGAGGAGCGCGCGAATTGCCCCTTCCAACGCCGGCTGCGTCGCTCTGGCGCGCGCCGCCAACGGCGCGAACACTACCCCCGCAGTCGCCAGCACGATCCACCGACGCGTCAGCTCCATATCTCTCAGGGCCCCCGGTCAGTTCCGCAACGTTAACAGAAACGCTACCACATCCTCGATCTGCTCGGCCGTCAGGATTGGTTTGCCGCGCCATGCATTGCCGACTTGGACGCGACCAGCCACGCGGTAATAGGCCGGCATGATCGTGTCCGGGTTGAGGCGGGTCGCGTCCACCACGCGGAGCCGCAACTGACCTTCGGACAAACGCGAAGCGACGCCATCGAGATCCGGTGCGAGACTTCCCTGAAACTTTTCCTCAGGAAATGGGCCGCTGTGACACAGCAGGCAGGCGCCGAGCCGCCGGTCCAGGACGATGGCCCGGCCGCGCACGGGATCGCCGCAGGTGCCGGTCATTGATAATGGGATCGCATCGCCGACAACCGTGAACGGCCGCAGCGCGTCCTCAGCGCTCGCGCCATGGCAGGCAGCCGCTACCGCCCCGGCGAGCACCGCTTTAGCCAAAAGTCTCGGCCGTGATCGTGCGGAACCAGGCTTCCGCATAGCGGGCCTCGAGGACGCGGAAATCAGGCGGCGCGTCGAGCGGGCTGACGCCGCCAGCCCCTTCGACATCGGCGAGCTGACCATTCACCGGATGGTAAACGCCCGCGATCGAGATCCCGTAATCGGGCGTCACTAGGCTGTAGCACGTGTTGATCAGCTTTGGCGATGGCGGTGTCTGGCCGTGCAGCAGCGCCGCAATGGCGAGCGCGCAGACCTTCGCCTGGGCATTGGCGGCAAACGCCGATTTCGGCATCGCGCCGGCGATAGCCGCGTCACCGATCACATGGATGTTCGGCTGCAATCGAGATTCGAAACTGACCGGATCGATCGGGCACCAGCCCGTGGCGTCGGCGACACCGGCGATCTCTGCAATTCTCCCCGCCCGCTGCGGCGGGATGACGTTGCCGACATCGGCCTTGTAGGTCGCGAAATCGGTCGTGAAAGTGCGGCTCTTCGCGTCGACCGCGGTCACTTTGCCGCCGTTCGACAGCGAGACCCATTCGATCAGCTCCGGGTAAAGCTGCTGCCAGGCCGCCTCGAAAAGGCGCTGCTTCGAAAAGCTGTCCTTCGCGTCGAGCAGGATCAGCTTAGCGCGGGGTTTTGCCTGTTTGAGATACCAGGCAATGAGGCTTGCCCGTTCGTATGGCCCTGGCGGGCAGCGGAATGGGTTTGGCGGCGCCGAGATGACGACCGTGCCGCCGTTCGGCATCGCTTCGAGCTGGCGGCGCAGCAGCAAGGTCTGGTCGCCCGCCCACCAGGCATGCGGCATCACCGCGGCCGTCGTCTCATCGTAACCGGGCAGTGCATCCCAGCGGATCGCGATCCCCGGCGCCAGCACCAGCCGGTCATACGCAAGCGCGGAGCCGCCCCGCAGTGTCAGCCGCCGCGCCTGCGGGTCGACGTCGATCGCCTCGTCCTGCGCAACGATGATGCCCTCGCTGCGGATCGCGTCATAACCGAAGTGCTGCTCCGCAATGTCGCGCAAGCCGGCAATGACGCTATTGCTGAACGGACAGGCCGTGAAGGTCGGCTTCGGCTCGACCAGCGTCACGTTGAATAGCGGATCGGCTCGATGCAGGGCGCGTGCGCAGCTCGCTCCGGCAAACCCGCCGCCGAGGACGACGACGCGCGCCTTCGCCTGGGCCACCGACGGACGGGCAAGCAACACCATCGCTGCGCCTACGAGAACCCTCCGTCGCGTCGGCCTGGCTCTCAATGCTGCACCGCCAGCCAGGCGGCGATCGCCTGAACCTCGTTGTCAGAGAAGCCTTTGGCGATACGCCCCATCACCGTCGAGGGCCGCTCGCCGGCGCGAAATTGCTGCATCGCCGCGACGACCTCGCCTGGGTCACGCCCGCGGATCGGGGGCACCTTGACCTCGACCGAGCTGCTCGGCGGATGGCAGCCCGAGCACGACGTCGCCCCCGGCGGCGGCTCCGCCCCGAAACCCTGAGTGGCGAAGACCCCCGCCGCCAACGCGAGAACCGCCCGGCGCATTCACGCGCGCTTTAGATCCTGGCCCTTCAGCGGCAACGAGCGGATGCGCTTGCCCGTGGCCGCGAAGATCGCATTGCACAATGCCGGGGCCAAAGGCGGCACGCCCGGCTCGCCGCCGCCGCCCCAGAACCCGCCGCTCGGCACCAGCACGGTCTCGACCACTGGCATATCGCCGAGCCGCAACATTTCGTAATTGTCGAAATTTCCCTGGCTCACGCGGCCGTTCTCAATCGTAATCGCGCCATAGAGCGCCGCTGTGAGGCCATAAACGATGGCGCTTTCGACCTGCGACTGGAGGATCGCTGGGTTGACGACATGGCCTGTGTCGATCGCCGCCGCGACACGATGCACCTTCAATTGGCCCCTGTCGCCGACCGAAGCTTCGACAACCTGCGCGCAGAGACTGCCGTAAGCCTCGACGAGGGCGATGCCGCGGGAAACGCCTTGCGGCGCTGGCTGGTGCCACCCAGCCTTGCCCGCCGCGGCGTCGAGAACGGCGAGCCGCACCGGATCCTTGCTCAGCAATTTGCGGCGGTACTGATACGGGTCTTGCCCGGCGACGTGCGCCATCTCGTCGATAAAGCATTCGCGGAAAAACCCGTTCTGCGAATGGTTGACCGAACGCCAGAAGCCGACCGGCACATGCGTCGCCCGCATCGCATAACTGACCTCATAGTTCGGAACGTCGTACGCCATCTCCTCGGTGAAGCCGTTCGCAAAAGATGCGTCGACGCCGTTGGTAAGCCGCTGAGGGAACAGATTGGCGAGGATCGACGGGCCGGTCACCCGCACCCTCCAGGCGACCGGCATCCCGGAAGCGTCGAGGCCGGCGGTGAACCTGGCCATTGCGGCCGGCCGATAAAAATCGTGCCGGATGTCCTCCTCGCGCGTCCATAGCAGCTTGACTGGCTGCCCGACCGCCTTGGCGATCAGCACGGCCTGCTTGACGTAATCCTGCACCGCTCCTCGCCGGCCAAAGCCGCCGCCGAGCATCGTCTTGTGGACTGTGACTTTTTCGGCCGGCACCTCGGCAGCAGCGGCAGCTGCGGCGAGCGCGGCCTCGCCGCTCTGCGTCGGCACCCAGATCTCGACCTTCTCCGGCGTCACATGCGCCGCGCAGTTCTGCGGCTCCATCGTCGCATGGCTCAGGAACGGCGCCCCGTAATCGGCCTCTATGCGCTTGGCGGCCGTCGCGAGCGCGGCATCGATATCGCCATTCTTGCGCACAACCGCCGCCTCGGGCGCAGCGAGCCCGCCGCGCAGCAGTTCGGCGATACTGGCGCTCGATACCTCTCCGTTTTGCCCTTCGTCCCAGGTCACCGGCAGCGCATCGGCCGCCTTCTTCGCCTGCCACCAGCTGTCGGCCACGACCGCGACGGCGCCTGGCAGCGCAACGACTTGGCGCACGCCCTTGCTGCCGCGCACTTGGCTCTCGTCGCAGGATTTGACCGTGCCGCCGAACACCGGGCACTGCACGATCGCGGCGTAGAGCATATTCGGCACGCGCACGTCGATGCCGAATACCGGCTTCCCGGTCACTTTGTCGGCGGTGTCGAGGCGTTTCTGCGGCGTGCCGATCAGTGTCCAGTCCTTTGGATCTTTGAGCTTGGGCTCTGCCGGCGGCGCCAGTTTCGCAGCAGCCTCGGCGACTTCGCCAAAGCGCAGGGTGCGGCCGCTAGGTTGATGGGTAACGCCGCTGTTTGCGGCCTGGCACTCGGTGACGGGCACCTGCCACTGCGCGGCTGCGGCGGCAATAAGCATTTCACGCGCCGCGGCGCCGGCCTTGCGGAGGAACTCTTGCGAGGTCCGAACCGACCGGCTGCCGCCGGTCGACATTTCGCCCCAGGCTCGCTTCCGCCGCAGGTTTTCGTCCGCCGTCGGAAATTCCGTGCGGACCTTGCCCCACTCGCAGCCCAGCTCCTCGGCGACGAGCATCGGCAGCGACGTCGTGATCCCTTGCCCCATCTCGGACCGGGCGACGCGGATGACGACCGTATCGTCAGGACGGATAACGACCCAGGCATTAACCTCGGCAGGGTGAGTCGCGGCTTCGGCCGATCCGCCGAGCCCGGGCAGATTGAAACCGACGGCCATCCCACCGCTCATCGCGGTGACGCTGGCGATGAAAAACCGGCGGCTGATCTGTGGCATCTGTGTCATCGCCCGCTCCGGTCAAGCCTGCGCCGCCGTATGGATCGCCGTACGAACGCGGGCATAAGTGCCGCAGCGGCAGATGTTCGTGATCGCCGCGTCGATGTCGGCGTCGCTCGGCTGCGGGTTCTCCTTCAAGAGCGCCACGACGGCCATGATCATGCCGCTCTGGCAGTAACCACATTGCGGGACATCGTGCGCGATCCACGCCTTCTGTACCGGATGCAGGCCGCCCTCCACCGATAGCCCTTCGATCGTCGTGATCTGGCTGCCTTCGACCACGCTCACCGGCACCGAACAGGACCTGGTTGCGGTCCCGTCAACATGGACAGTGCAGGCGCCACACTGGGCGATGCCGCAGCCGTATTTCGTGCCGCATAGGCCGAGCGTGTCGCGCAGCACCCAAAGCAGCGGGGTATCGGGGTCGACATCGACCTCTTGCGTCTGTCCGTTGACGGTGAGACGGGCCATTTCCTACTCCTCGATCGGCTCGCGCACACGGTGTGCGCTGGATTCTAAACCCGTTACCGATGTCGCCCAAATCCCCCTTTCGGGTCAGTTCACTCACGCTTCGGTTACCGACGGCTTTCGCCGCTACGATCGTCTGGCCGACAGGCGAGGTGCATCTTGGGATGGACACCGGCGTTCCGCGATGTGACGATCATACAGGTCAGTGTTCTCATCAAATCTGGCAATGAAGGTTCCACTCGCCTGGCGCATCTTGACCTACGACAAGAGGCGGACGGCGCTCGCGCTGATCGGCATTTTCATGGCGATCTTGCTTGTCTTCGTCGAGCTCGGCTTCTTTTATGCGGTGCCGCGAGGCGGCCTGCTGCTTTACGACAATATGCGGTTTGATCTGCTGCTGGTCTCTGACCAATACGAGTACCAGGCACAGCCTGGAGTTTTTCCGCTCGACCGGCTCGATCGGCTAAGGTCTTCGGCAGAGGTGCAGCAGGCAACCCCGATCTATTTCGGTTATGCGAAATGGAAGGGGGGCGAGGGAGGCGTCTGGCCGGATGTCTTTGTCATTGGCTCCGACCCCGCTAGCCACGCCTTCATCCCCGACAGCATCGACCAGCAACTGGGCGTGCTCGCGAAGAGCGATACGCTCCTCGTCGACAGTGCGACCCGGCCGATCTTCGGAGCGCTTGACGCCGGGCGAGTGGTTGAGATCGGCGATCGCAACATGACAATCGGCGGTCAATACGTTTTGGGAACGGGCTTTATGGGCCTCGGAGTGGTGTTGGTCAGTGTGCCGAATTTCGCCGGGCTGTTTGAGGACCGCGGTGCGAGTGCCGTTAATCTCGGCGCGATCGTGCTGAAGCCGGGGGTCAATCCCGATCGTGCGGCCGCCGATTTGCGGCAGGCAAGCGGGCCGGGCACACGGATATTCACGCGCAAGGAACTGGACGCGCACGAGACGGCGTATTGGACGACCCGCACCTCGGTCGGGATCATCTTCGGATCGGGATTGCTTATTTCCTTTGTGGTCGGGATCATGATCGTCTACCAGATCGTCTCGACCCAGGTCGGCCGGCAACTGCCGCAATTCGCCACATTGAAGGCGATCGGCTACCCCGACCGCTCGCTGGTGACCACAGTCGGCGCAATGTCGCTGCTGATCGTAATCGCCGGTTTTATTCCGGCATTGGCAGCAGCCTTGGGGCTTTACGCGATCATCAGAGATCAAACCCTATTGCCGGTGACGATGAGCGAAACCCGGCTCTTTGCCGTATTCGGTGCCGCTCTCGGAATGGCTCTCGTTTCAGCGCTGCTCTCCGTCGGCGGGTTGCGGCGAGCCGACCCCGCCGACGTGTTCTGAGAGGGTCGAGCCCTGTCGATCGCGCCCTCCCCGTTGCGGCGGTCTCAACCAGGTCCCGCGGCCGGCCTCCAGCAGCACCCGGTGCCGCTCGCCTGGCGTAACCTCGTCGCCAACAAGCCCCGTCTCTTTCGCTCGGCGGCAGGTATCGGCTTTGCGGTGCTGCTGATGCTGATGCAGCTCGGCTTCGAGCAGGCGTTCTTCGACAGTTCGCTCAACGTCATCCGCGGTCTCGACGGCGATATACTCATCCAGAGCGTCCACAAATACCAATTTGCCACCCGAGATCCCTTTCCCCGGACCATCCTCGATGCCGCCGCAAAGCTGCCAGGGATCGCAAGCGTTCGGCCCCTCTACGCCGACTGGTTCGATTTTTTCTGGAAGAACCCATTCGACGGCAAGGTTTTCCTTGTCCGCGCCTTCGGCTTCGACCCGGATCGGCCGGTCTTCTCCTTTCCCAAAGTCGACGAAAACCGCAAGAAATTGAAGGACGCGGATACTGTATTGATTGACCGCCAAGCTCGCCGTTTTCTCGGAATGGACCGCAATCCCGCGGAAGCCGAGCTGAACGGCACCAAAGTCAGAGTCGCCGGCAACTTCACTCTCGGTCCCGATTTCCAGAGCGACGGGACGGTCATTATGAGCGATCGCACCTTTACGAGCCTGCTCCGCGGCCCTGGCGGAAACCCGTCTGAGGTCGACCTAGGAGTGATCAAGGTCAGTCCTGGCGTGGACGCAACCGCAGTCGGAGAAGCGCTGAGGAACGCATTGCCGAACACGGTCGCGGTATTTACCAAGCCGCAGCTCATCGAGTTCGAGCGCAAATTTCAGGCAGATGTCTCCTCGGCTGGGCCGATCTTCGCGATGGGAACGATCGTCGGTTTTGTCGTCGGAATGCTGATTTCCTATCAAGTTACCTATACCGACCTTTCCGACCAGCTGCCGCAATACGCGACGTTGAAGGCGATCGGATATCGTGCCGGCTATTTACTGAGGGTGGTCCTCGAACAGGCAGGCTTTAACGCCTTGGTGGGGTGGGTCCCGGCCTGGGTGCTGAGTATCGTGCTATATTATGTCATTGGGCGGCTTGCGCTGCTGCCGCTGCGTATGAGTGCGTACTTGACGCTTACGAGTCTCGGTTTGACCCTGGGGATGTGCCTGATCTCCGCCGTGCTCGCCGTCAAGCGAGTGATTCAGGCCGATCCGGCAGAGGTGTTCTGATGTGCGCCGCCATGGTGGCCGAACGGGCCGAAGCACCCGCATTAGCAGCCGCTCCCAGCCCGCAACCGATCGTCTTAGTCGAAGGGCTGAACCACTATTACGGTGAGGGCGAAGCGCGAAATCAGGTTCTGTTCGACAACAGGATCGAGATCCCGGCCGGGCAGCTCGTTGTGATGACAGGCCCTTCGGGAGCCGGCAAGACCACTCTGTTGACGCTGATCGGCGCTCTGCGCTCGCCCCAGGAGGGGAGAATTGCGGTGCTCGGCCGCGACTTGTCGCAGCTCGGCGCCGGCGAGCTCGTCGAGGTGCGGCGCGATATCGGTTTTATCTTTCAGATGCACAACCTGTTCGACGCGCTGTCCGCCTACGAAAACGTCAAGATGGCAGCTCAACTGGGTCATACGCCGCCCGCGGAGATGCGACAGCGCGGCTGCGGGATTCTGGAGCGCCTCGGGCTCGGTCACCGGATCGACTACAAGCCGAGACACCTTTCCGGGGGCGAGCGCCAGAGGGTCGCCATCGGCCGGGCCCTCGTCAACCATCCGCGGCTGATCCTTGCCGACGAGCCGACCGCGGCGCTCGACAAGGATTCGACGATGAATGTGATTAATTTGCTCAAGCAACAGACCGTCGAGCACGGCTCGGCGGTCATGATGGTGACCCACGACCACCGGATCATCGATTGCGCCGACCGGCTTGTTCACATGGTCGATGGGCGGATCATGTCGGATGTGGTTCTGCATGACGCGTTGCGGATATGCGAGTTTCTCCGGCCGATCGAACTGTTCAGAGCTTTGACACCGCGCCAGCTCACCGATGTCGCAGAAAAGATGACAAAGCGCCATTATGCGGGCGGCGAGACCATCATCCGCGAGGGCGAGTCCGGCGAGGAGTTCTTCTTAGTTTCCGACGGCGAGGTCGACGTGACGCGTGCCGATCATGAAATCGCACGGTTGGGGCCGGGCGACTTCTTCGGGGAGGTCGCGCTGATCAGCGGTGAGCCACGCAACGCAACCGTCGTCGCGGCCGGTGAAGTTGACACCTACGTGCTCGGTAAAACCGATTTCCAGACCGCGCTCGCCACCAGCCAGAGCTTCCGCGACCAACTCTACCGCGTGTATTTCATGCGCCACTGACGCTTCGGATCTCGCAGTCTCGACGAACGCCGGGACGCCTCTACGTGCAATCGCAACGCCTTGCGCTGGCGTCGCGGCTAACTACGCCGCGGCGCGGATTGCCGCTTCCTTGACCTCGCGGCCGACAAACGGCTCGTATTCCCGGAAATTCTCCTCGAAGCGGCGGGTCAGCTCGCGCGCAGTTTGGTCGTAGGCGTGCTTGTCCGACCAGGTGCCGCGCGGGTCGAGCACCGCATGCGGCACTTCGGGACAGCTCTCGGGGACGAAGAGACCGAAATTTGCATCCTGCCGCACCGGTGCGGGAGCGAGGCGACCGTCGAGGGCTGCACGCAACAACGCACGGGTATGCGCTATAGGCATCCGCCGCCCAGCCCCATAGGCTCCGCCCGACCATCCGGTGTTGACGAGCCAGCACTGTGCGCCATGCTCGCGGATGAGCGCGCCCAGCATCTTTGCGTAAACCGAGGGATGGCGCGGCATGAAAGGCGCTCCGAAACAGGTAGAAAATGTCGCCTCGGGCGAATTGCTGAGACCAGTCTCCGTGCCGGCGACGCGCGCCGTATAGCCCGACAGGAAATGGTACATCGCCTGCTCGGCGGTCAGTTTGGCGATCGGCGGCATCACGCCGAAGGCGTCGCAGGTCAGCATCACGACATTGCTCGGATGCGGCGCCAGCCCGCGCGGGTCGGCATTAGGGATGAAATCAATCGGATAACAGGCGCGCGTATTCTCGGTAAGGCTGTCGTCGTCGACATTGGGCATCCGCGTCGCCGGATCGAGGATGACATTTTCGAGCACTGTCCCGAAGCGCGTGATCGTCGAATAGATCTCGGGTTCCGCCGTCGGCGACAGCTTGATCACCTTGGCGTAGCAACCGCCTTCGAAATTGAAGACGCCGTTGGGACCCCAGCCGTGCTCGTCATCACCGATCAAAGTACGCGAACCGTCGGCCGACAGCGTCGTCTTGCCGGTACCCGAGAGCCCAAAGAAAATGGCGCAGTCGCCCTTCGGTCCGACATTGGCGGAAGCGTGCATCGGCAGCACGTTGCGCGCCGGCAAGACAAAGTTCAGATAGCCAAACACCGATTTCTTGATTTCGCCGGCATAGGCGGTACCGCCGATCAGCACCAGCCCCTTGGCGAAATTGACAAAAATAAAGGTCTCGGAATTGATCCGATCGAGTTCGGGGATGGCGCGGAAATTCGGCGCATGCAGGATCGTGAACGCCGGCTCGAACCCTTCGAGCTCACTGACCGGGGGGCGAACGAACATATTGCGTGAAAAGAGGCTGTGCCAAGCGCTGTCGGTAATCACCCGCACGGGGAGGCGATAGGCCGGATCGGTGCCGGCGTAGAGGTCTTGCACAAACAGCTCGCGCCCCTGGAGGTAAGCCAGCATCCGTTGGTGCAGACTATCGAAACGTTCGGGATCCACCGGTTGGTTGATCTTGCCCCACCACACCGTGTCTTTGGTTCCGGGCTCCTCGACGATGTATTTGTCGCGCGGTGTACGACCGGTAAAGCGGCCGGTGCGAACCGAAAAAGCACCTCCCAGCACGACTTCGCCCTCACCGCGCCGGACCGCATGCTCATAGAGCACCGGCATCGGCTCATTCCAGTGCACGGTCCCGAGGTGATGCATCCCTTGCCGATCGAGCCCGAAACGGCTCTTCACACCGCTCATCGGATCGTCCTCTTCATCGGTCGATTCCTCCCTCTCAAGCCGGCTGATATTATCATAACATGAGCGACTGCCGCGAGGTCACCTCAACGGGTGCGTTATTTGCGCGCGTTGCCGGCGAGTTGGACGAGCGCAGCTCGCGCGTCCTCTGTTGTAAGCACCGGCGCGGCGAAGTCGATCCGGGCGTTTTCGCTGTCGCGGCATAGGTCGATCCCTTCCGGATCGATACCGGTCATCCGCCAGTCGACGCCGTCGCGACCGAGCAGATGCCGAGCGCAATTTACGATAACATCCGCGTGATCCCGGTTCATATGCTCGAGTATTTTCTGCTCCGCCGCTGCCAGTTCGCTTGCATCGCCGGCAAGCAACAGGTCACGACCTTTGATCCACCGGATTTGCCCAAACCCGGCAACGAGGTGTGCGCGTTCGACAATAACCCGGTAAAGGCGGAAGTCGCCAAAGCCGGAATAGATTGCGCTCGCCGGATGGTGCGCGGCAAATCGGGCGCGGCGGCGCGGATCCGTGATCACTTCAGCCCGCCCCATAAGCGTCACTCGCGGTCCGGTGAGCGGATCGCTGTGACCCTCCGTCGCATCGAGAAGCAAGGAGATCCGCGGGTCGAAGGCGATGTTGCGGCTGTGCCGGGCGAGATCGGACAGCAGCAGGAGCGGACTTGCATCCAGATCGGCAACAAGCAGCACGAGCGAAACGTACGGGGCCCCTTGCAAACTCGTAGCCAAAGCTGCGCGCTGGCGAGTACGCAACAGGCGCCTGCTAAACGCGGCCGGATTGCCGTCAGTCCTGCTGTTGTTCACCAAACGAGTGAGCGCTCGCGGCGCGCTGTCGTCAAGCGCCCTCTACCCGCCCGCAGATCAAAAATGATCGGCGTGGTCGCTACGTTTCCTGCCTCAATATTGTGGGGATAAAGATGTGGCCCCGCATCTAAAATAAGGCATCACGGCTTTGTTTTTGCCATGGTCAGCCCATATTCGTCAGTGGCTGGGAATCGCTGCGGGCTTCCGGTATGCAGGGCGACTTAAGGGGGGCCGAAGTGCCGAATACGATTGCTCTCGTCGACGATGACCGGAACATCCTGACCTCCGTTTCGATGGCGCTGGAGGCCGAAGGTTTCTCGGTGCGCTGTTACAGCGACGGCGCCGAGGCTCTCAAGGGGTTGAGCACACAGCCGGTCGATATCGCCGTTCTCGACATCAAGATGCCGCGCATGGACGGCATGGAACTGCTCAGCCAGTTACGCCGGCAAAGTGCGATACCCGTAATTTTTTTGACCTCGAAGGACGACGAAGTCGACGAGCTGCTCGGCTTGCGCATGGGTGCCGACGATTACATCAGGAAGCCATTTTCCCAGAGACTTCTGATCGAGCGCATCCGCGCGCTGATCCGACGCGGCGAACTCGCCCGCGAGCGAGACGATCCGCAGGGCGAGCCGGTGATCGTGCGCGGCCATCTGATCCTGGACCCGGCGCGGCACCTGTGTACATGGAAGGGCGGGCCTGTCGAGCTCACCGTGACCGAGTTTCTGATCCTCAAATCGCTGGCTCACCGGCCCGGGCACGTCAAGAACCGCGACCAGCTGATGGACGCGGCTTATGGCGAGCACATCTATGTTGATGACCGTACGATCGACAGCCACATCAAGCGCTTAAGGAAGAAGTTCAAGGCGGTCGACGCGGATTTCGCGCAAATCGAAACTCTCTATGGCGTCGGGTATCGATACCGCGACCGTTGAGGCCGCCCCTGGATCCACGTCAACTTCGGCGATGGCGCCGGACCAGACGGCGCCGCCCCCTTTTCGAGCGCTCAAAAGAACCTCGCGCAGCGCCGGCCCGAACGCCGAATTGCAGCCGGCTGTCAGCGCGAGGCGCTGGCCGGTTTCGCCGCTCACGCGCCGCATCCTCGCGGTCAACGTGCTGGCGCTGGCGCTCCTTGCGGGCGGTTTCCTGTACCTCGGGAAGTATCAAGCGAGCCTGATCGGACAGCAAATCGAGGCGCTGAAGACACAAGGCGAGGTCTTCTCGGCGGCGCTCGGCGAAGGAGCGGTTCTCGACTCGGTCGATGAGGGCGAAATCCTGCTCCCCGACCTCGCCCGTCAGATGATGCGCCGCTTGGTGGCGCCAACGCGAACCCGCGCCCGGTTGTTTGATATAAAGGGGGACATAATCGGCGACAGCCGCGTCTTGCGTGGGCCGGGCGATACCGTGCAAGTGTTCGAATTGGAGGATGCGGGGCACGATAGCGGCGTCCTCCATTTTGTAGATCAGCTTGACCACGGGATCCTCAACCTGCTGCCGCACCACGCGCGCTATCCGGTGTATCGGGAAAGCGCTGAGCCGCGAGCCGAGGATTACCCTGAAGTGCTGCGGGCACTACGCGGCGAAACCGGATCAGCGATCAGGAGCGATCCGACAAACGGCGGTCTTATCCTCAACGTGGCCATTCCGATCCAGCGTTACAAACAGGTTCTGGGAGCGGTCATGCTGTCGACCGGCAGCGGCGAGATCGAAGCGGAACTCCGGAACGTCCGGCTCGAGCTGCTGCGGATCTTCGGCGTTGCTCTGTTGGTCACGGTGGCGCTCTCTTTTTACCTTGCCGGCACCATTGCGCGTCCTATCCGTCGCCTCGCCGCGGCCGCTGAGCGTGCTCAGGGTCGCCGCGCACGGGTCGAAATACCGGACTTCACCAGACGCGGCGACGAGATCGGCGATCTGTCCCGCTCGTTGCGGGAAATGACCGATGCGTTGTGGCAGCGAATGAGCGCGACCGAGCGATTTGCCGCTGACGTTGCACACGAAATCAAGAATCCATTGAGCTCGCTGCGCAGTGCCGTGGAGACGGCTACGCGGATCGAGGATCCGGTGAAACAACGGCGCCTAATGGCGATTATTTTCGATGACGTCGAGCGGCTCGACCGCTTGATCACCGATATCTCCGACGCTTCCCGGCTCGATGCCGAACTCGGCCGCGTCGAATTAGGCCCGATTGACGTCGCAGCGATGCTGCAGGCGCTTGTCGACGTGGACGAAGCAACCAGGACAGGGGACTCACCGCGGCTCGTCCTGGCGATCGGCAATGACGAGCGCGAGCTGATCGTGCCCGGGATAGAAACCCGGCTGTCTCAAGTTTTCCGGAACGTTATCGACAACGCGGTCTCTTTCAGTCCGCCGCATGGCGAAATTCGCCTGACGGCACGATATGATGGCAGAGCGGTGCTCGTCACCGTCGACGATGAAGGGCCCGGCATCCCCGAGGAGAAGTTGACCGCGATCTTTGACCGCTTCTACACCGAGCGTCCGCTCGGCGAGAAGTTCGGCACGCATTCGGGATTAGGACTTTCGATTTCGAAGCAGATCGTTGAGGCGCATCGCGGGATGATCTGGGCCGAAAACCGCAAGAATGCAGCCGGCGCCACAATTGGTGCCCGTTTCTGTATTAGGCTGCCGGCGGAGCTGTGACAAAACCACTGTTGGTCCATGGCACTGCGATCGCGATCGACGGTGATGCCGTTCTGCTCCGCGGTCAGCCCGGCGCCGGAAAGTCTGATCTCGCACTGCGTCTGATCGACGGCGGGGCACGTCTTGTCGCGGACGATCAGGCCGAGCTGCAGCGTTCAGGGCGAGACATCCGAGTGCGCGCACCTGCCTCCATTGCTGGTCTGCTAGAGGTTCGCGGTATCGGGATAGTGCGCGTCCATGCTCTCGCAGAAGCACGCCTGGTGTTGCTCGTCGATCTTGTTCCGCCCGGGGAGGTTGAGCGCCTTCCCGACAGAAATTTCGAGGAGCTATTGGGGCTGGCCATTCCGCGTATCGTCCTTGCACCTTTCCAAGTTTCGGCGGCAGCAAAGGTTCGCCTTGCGGTCGATGAGTTCCGATTGTCCTTGTTGCCGCCATGATCGGCTAATGACGACAGAAAGTATCTTGTGCAATGTGGACACGACTGGCGCGGTCACCCGCAGCCGCATCTTGTTGTTTGCTGGAATGTCGGGAGCGGAGAGCGATGACGAACCGCTCGACCGCGCTATACGAAACCTGTCGGCCTCGTTCGCTCGCCGGAGATCGGCCCATCATGGACGCAACCCGGCCGGAACGCCGACTGATCTATACCGTGCGTGAGCACGTTGATCTCGTGATCGACACTTCCAACTTGACTGCCGCCGAATTGAAACGATTGTTAACGGGCCACTTCGCCCCGAGAGACCCCCGCCTTCGCGTTTTCATCACGTTTTTTGCGTATCGTGACCGCGTACCGCGAAATTCCGACCTGATCCTCGACGTGCATTTCCTCGACAATCCTCACTATCGGTCCGAACTGTGTGCGCTGACCGGCCACGACGGCGCGGTTGCCGCGAATGGCGAACGAGACCGAAGCTTCGCCGCAGAGTTGCGTGCCATCGGATGGCGCGTCGAGTTGTTGTATCGTGATCTCGCGCGATCCGGCTTTCCTGCGCCGCTTCCGGCGAGCGCGCAGATGCGCACGAGCTGGAGCCAGTAGGTAGTCCGGCAGAGGAACCCAATGATCGGCATGGTTTTGGTGACCCACGGACGGCTCGCAGCCGAGTTTGTCGCGGCGCTCGAGCATGTCGTCGGTGCGCAGACGCAAATCGTCGCGGTCTGCATCGGTCCGGAGGACGACATGGAAGAGCGCCGGCAGGATATCCTGCGCTCTATTGCCGCAGTCGATACCGGAGACGGGGCCGTATTGCTGACCGACATGTTTGGCGGCACGCCGTCCAACCTCGCAATTTCGGTGATGGATCGGGCCAAGATCGAAGTCATCGCAGGTGTCAATCTGCCGATGCTGATCAAGCTCGCCAGCCTCCGGCAGAGCGAGAGCCTCGAGCGGACGGTTCTCGGCGCGCAGGAAGCCGGGCGAAAGTACATCAATGTCGCCTCTCAGTTGTTGACCGACACGCGCCGATGAGCGCTGAACCGATGGATGAGGGGCCCGTTCGCGAACCGGAGCCGCCGCCCGGCTTTGTTTGCCGCAGTGCGAGGATTTGCAATCAGAAGGGGCTTCACGCCCGCGCTGCCGCGCGCTTTGTGAAGACCGCGGCGGAATTCGACGCCGAAATCTGGGTGCGCAAGAACGGCACCGAGGTCTCCGGCCGCTCGATCATGGGGCTGATGATGCTGGCGGCCGCGCCGGGCGCGGTCATCGAACTCACCGCCACGGGACGCGACGCCGAGGGGGCGGTGACCGCTCTTGCCAAACTGGTCGAATGCAAATTCGATGAGGATTGAACAGCTCACCAGCGGCGGGCCGGAGAGCCGGAATACTGAGCGCAGGTTGTCGGGTCTGGCGGTCTCGCCTGGGATTGCGATCGGTCCCGCTCATATCGCCGAGGACGGCGATCTTCCGGTTGCCGAAAGTCAGATACCCGAGAGCGAAGTCGAGGCCGAACAGGGCCGGCTTGCCGAGGCGGTCGCGGTTTCGCTGAAACAGCTGCGAAAGTTGAAATCGAAAACCGCGGCGTTGCCGGCATCGGCCGCCGAGGAAGTCGGCTATCTGCTCGACGCGCATCTCGCGATGCTGTCGAACTCGCGCTTGGTGCGCGGCGCCGGCGAACGGATCGCACGATCGCGGATCAACGCCGAGCGCGCGGTCCAAATCGAAATTCACGAGATCGGCGAGAGTTTCACGGCGATGCGTGATCCGTATCTCGCCGCACGGATCGAGGATATCCGCGTCGTCGGCACCCGGCTGATCCGCAATCTCATCAAGAAGCCCTACGTCGCCTATTCGGGGGTACCGGCCGGCGCCGTCATCCTCGCCGAGGAGCTGAGCCCGGCCGACACCGCGCTGATGGACCCGGAGCGCATCGCCGGGTTCGCCACCGTCTTCGGCGGCGCCGAGAGCCATACCGCGATCGTCGCGCGGGCCCTCGGCCTGCCCGCCGTTCTCGCCGTGCCCGGTCTGCTCGACCATGCGCAGCCGGGCGATGTCGTCGTGGTCGACGGGACCGCGGGATCTGTGATTATCGGCCCCTCGCCGCAGACGGTGCGCGAATATGAAGCGCGGCGCGACGCGCTGGCGCGCGAGCGGCGCGGCCTGGCACGCCTGCGCAAGCTCCCCGCCGTCACCCGCGACGGTGTCGAGATCGCACTTGAGGCCAATCTCGAACTGCCGATCGAGCTCGAGCAGGCGCTCGCCAACGGCGCGATGGGCCTGGGGCTCGTGCGCTCCGAGTTCCTCTACATGAACCGCGACGACCTGCCGGGCGAGGAGGAGCAATACGCGGTCTACTCGGCGCTGGTGCGCGGTATGGACGGCAAGCCCGTCACGGTGCGCACCTTCGATTTGGGCGGCGAAAAGATCGCCTGCTCGCTTTCCGAGCACATCGCCGAGCCGGACAATCCGGCGCTTGGCTTGCGTGCGATCCGGCTATCGCTGAAGCACCGCCGGCTGCTCGACCCGCAGCTGGCGGCAATGTTGCGTGCGGCGAGCGACGGGCCGCTCAGGATCCTGCTGCCGATGATCGCGACGGCGGGCGAGATCCGGCGGGTCCGCGAAGCGCTGGAACAAGTTGCGCGGCGCCTGAAGCGGCGCGGCATGCGGCTCCCCAAGGCGCTGCCCCCATTGGGCGCGATGATCGAGGTGCCGGGAGCGGCGCTCGCCGCCGACTCGCTCGCTGCGGAGGCCGATTTCTTCGCGATCGGCACCAACGATCTGATCCAATACACGCTGGCGATCGACCGCAGCGACGAGCAGGTGGCGCATCTCTACAACCCGCTGCATCCCGCCGTGCTGCGGCTGATCCAGTTCGCGATCGAAGCCGCGCTGCGCCGCGGCATGCCGATCAGCATCTGCGGCGAGATGGCCGGCGAGCCGCGCTTTTCGGCGCTGCTCTTGGGGCTCGGCGTGCGCAACCTGTCGATGGCGCCGCGCAACATCCCGCGCGTCAAGCAGCGCATCCGCAACCTCGACATGGTGGCCGCCACGCGCCGCGCCCGCGCCATCATGGACCAGTCCGACACCGGCCGCATCGCCGCCCTCCTCGACGACTTCAACGCCGTCGCGCTGGCGAATTGAACCGCCGCGAATTCCCGTCGAACCGGGAATTAATCGCGAAAAATTCCAATTGTACGCTCCAAGTGCCGATTTTGCCCAAAAACTCCTCACTGAATCAAGAGCTTGCGCGCAAATTCCCGTAGTCGGGCTTGACGGGAATTTTTTCCGCCTAATCGGGAAATGACGGGAATTTACGGGAACTGTCGTCCAATACAGATGCAAACGATGACGCCATCTTACCACGTAAAGCGCCCTCAACCCGCCTGCAGGCTCAGCGTAACCTTGCGGAAGCGGTCGAGGGCGGCCTCCAGGTTCTCGACGATCTCCGCGGCGATCTCGTCGGGCGGCGGCAACAGGTCGGGGTCGTCGAGCGCGTCGTCCTTGAGCCAGAAGATGTCGAGATTGACCTTGTCGCGGGCGACGAGCTCGGCATGCGCAAAGCGCCGGAAGCGCTCGGTCTCCGCCCGCTCGTGCCGCCGGCCCGATTTGTGGCAGGCGACGAAATCATCGAGATCGGCCCATACCATCGGCCGCTCCTTCAATGTGAAGCGCTGGTTCGTGCGCAGATCGTAGATCCACAATTCCTTTGTGTTTGGCTCGGCCGAGACCCGCTTCTTGTCGAAGAACAAGACGTTCGCTTTCACACCCTGCTTGTAGAAAATGCCGGTCGGCAATCTGAGCAGCGTGTGGAAATCGAAATTGTGCAATAGCCGGCGGCGGA
>Ga0126371_10000272_pt1 | contig 41410 bp, 28 predicted proteins | sample PanSoiMetaPlot_4_FD_110145 | JGI IMG/M metagenome (GOLD analysis project Ga0126371, IMG submission 110145) | Tropical forest soil microbial communities from Panama - MetaG Plot_4 | ecosystem: Environmental > Terrestrial > Soil > Tropical forest > Bulk soil | place: Panama | collected 2016-02-17
GAGCACCGGCGCCGGATTCACGACGGTCAGCGCCATAGAATTCGATACACCTCCGCCAGGAGGATTTAGGTTCGTAGCTGGCGGGTTAAGCACGGCAATTTCAACTGGACCGGTTGCCGCCACATCCGAAGCTTGCAGGGTCACGCTCAGTTGCGTACTGGAGATAAAGGTAGTCGGCCGGTTCGCCCCATCCACCGTCGCTACCGAGATGCTTGTTCCTCCAAATCCGGCTACGCCAACAAAACCGGTTCCCAAAATCGCGATATTCTCGCCTCCCGACCCGGCTCCGACGGTGCTCGGATTGAGTGATGTAATCTGGGGCACTGGTAGCGCCGTGGGTGTCACCACTAGTGTGACCGTGTTTGAAGTACCGCCGCCCGGCGCCGGCGAAAAGACCGTCACATTAATTATCCCTGCGTTCAACACGTCGCTAGGACTTACCACGGTAGTCAGCTGATTTGATGAAAGAAAGATCGTGTTGCTGGAGCCATTGTTGGTGAAAAACCGCGGTACGCCGTTGAACTCGATCTGGGAACTTGGCGCGAATCCCTTGCCATTTACTGTTAGCGTGAATGTTGTCGAATCCGCCGCAACATTTGCAGGGTTGAGCGAAGAAATTCCCGGCACCGGCAAATTGACGTACTCCTGGCAGGAACCAAAGAGCAGGATTACTCCGACCAATGCGAGAGTTGATAGTTTAGAGCGCAGACTCAATAGTGCTTTCTTCCCCTGTCGCCAGCGTGTGCTCGGACGTTACTAGAAGCAGCGATCAGAAAGAGTACTAAAGATGATGAAATCGGGCAATTGGGATGCTCCATATGTTTTGATTTTCAGTCAGGCTCTCCAGTAATGCCTATCCCAGAATTCATATTTAACTCCCATTCTTCGGATTTCGATCATTTCGGCCAAATTACCTAACAAGCTAACTCCATGATCTGCTTTAGGTTAATCTGGATGAGTTCCTATAGATGGGTGTGGCTTCGGAGTTGCTCCAGATGTGGTATCGGTTTGCATCACCGAGCAGTGCATATAGCAATTTTGCACTCCCGGGGTGATGTCCTAGAGGCTGCGCGAGCGAAGCTCCCGCAGCCTTTGTTTTTGTGCCCGTCGCTCAGTTTCAGTTCTGAGTGGTTTGTTCTGATTCCGACTCTAACATGGGAATCCACTCATGCTTTCTTGCGAGAAGTCTCAAGCGAGTCCCATGCCGTATCTGGAAAATCCACGAAGTCGTTGAATTCTCCCGCACCCCGCAACCACAATCCTCCGTCAATCACCACACATTCGCCGTTCACGTATTCGGACATGTCGCTCACAAGATAGGCGGCCAGATTCGCGAGTTCCTCGTGCCGGCCAAATCGCTTCATCGGATGTGAGCGTAACGCGCCTTCCTCCAACTCCTTCGTCGGAAGCAGCCGCGACCAGGCTCCTTCCGTGGGAAACGGTCCTGGGGCGATGGCGTTCAGGCGAATGCGATAGCGCGCCCATTCCACGGCAAGCGATCGAGTCATCGCAAGTACGCCCGCTTTCGCGCAAGCTGACGGAACCACAAACCCAGAACCTGAACCCACGGCCGCATACGTTGCTGCAATATTCAAAACGTTCCCCGGCTGGCCCGCGGCAATCCACTTTCGCGCTAATGCGAGGGTGCAGTGAAAGGTTCCTTGCAACGCGATCCCGACCACAGCGTTGAATGCGTTCGGCGAAAGCTTCTCTGTACGCGCGATAAAATTTCCGGCAGCGTTGTTCACCAGCGTATCCACGCGTCCGAGTTCACTTTCGGCTGCAGCTATGGCTTTTTCAACGCCCGCGAACTCACGCACATCGCAACAGGCATAACCGGCGCGCGCGCCTTTTCCGCGAATTTCCTCGCATGTTTTCGCAAGCGGCTCCTTGCGCCGACCCACTATGAACAGTTGCGCACCCAACTCTGCAAATCGCAGCGCCATGGAGCGGCCCAGACCAGTCCCTCCGCCAGTGATGAGGATTGTTCGGTCTTTCAGCAGGCCAGCTTGAAACATTTCTCCTCTTTTCAATTCATCTCGACATCGTACGCGCGAAGCTTACTTCTTATCAGGAATGAACGGAAAGGGATTTCAGATAGTTCTGTAGAAAAACTACCGCATCTCAAAGCACCTCGGCAGAAACCGCGCCATATTAAGGCTTTTTCTTTTTGAGTAATCCGCCGAGCATGTTGCCAATCTGGCCCTGAGTTGGCACCTTGAGCTGGTTTAGTGGAGTTTTACTGAGACCCGGAACATCAGCGGTGACTTGCGGATTCGACGCATTGCCTTGCACACGAAAAGGAATTCCGCCTCCCTTATTAAACAAAGAGATTTGGGTCAATTGGGCGATGGGACTTGCACCTTCGAGCTTTGCAACAAGCCGGAAATTCAGGGCGTTCTCCGGGCTGATCGTACCGGCTCCAGTCACGGTACCGACCGAAGCGATTTCAACGTTCAGATTTTCGGCGCGGATGCCTTGTGGAGCATAACGCAGCGCACCCTCGGCGATCTTGATCAAGGTGTCGTTGCCCGCCTGCGACCCGCTTTGCCCAAGTGCACCGGAAAGTTTCGACGCCAGGCTGAATCCTGCAAGAGTGACGCTGCTTAGCTTAACGGGTCCATCGGCTACGAACTTTTCCAACGGCCCTTTCAAGGACAAAGTCGCTTCAACCGTGCCGCCCTTCAGATTCGAACCCGATGGAAGGGAATAACCCAGCACGGCAAGCAGATTTTCGATGTCTTCCGCAGGGATACTCTGCGCTTTCAAGCCGCCTTGAAATGGAATGTGGCTGCCGTCGTCATTGCCGATCGGGCCCAGATCTCCTGTCAGATTAATTTTGCCTCCGCCGGGCGTCTTTGCGTCGAACTGAAAGGGAAACGCCGCCGTCTGAGAAATGTTCTGCGCGGAAAGCGCGACATCCTGATAAGCGGGACCCCCTGTCTGGCCGGCACGTCCAAATACTACTGTTCCATCGGATATTTTCATTGAATCTACAGTGAAACTATTGAGCGCTGGACTGGAACCAGCATTCGCCTGGGAAGAGTCGGGATTTTTGTCGAGCGCGACGAGAAGCAATTTCGCGGAAGCTTGATTTGCGCCGTGACTCGGCGGAGCAGGCGCTGTGGCGCCCAGGCTTGCAAAGTTCCATTGTCCAGCCGCCGTCCGAAGCAATTGGATGTGTGGACTCTTGAACTCCAGGGAATGCACACGCAAGTCTCGCGAGAAAACCAACGGCATGACGTCGATACCGAAAGAAAGGGAGTTCGCCGTCAGAAAAGGCTGAGAACTGTAAGCGCGATCATCAGCAATGGAAATCTGGTCCGCTGAGAGGCTCCCCGAAAAAAGCGATACGCTGATGTGCCCGAGTTGGACTGTTCGGCCCAGTTTTTGACTGAGTGCGGCCTCAATCTCCGGACGAAATCGATCCGCGTCGATGAAAAATGGCGTAATAATCAGAACCAACAGAATCACGCTAACAACAATCGCTGCAATGATGATGGATTTCTTGGCTCGAGACATTTGCTAATCCTCCTCAGGTGGGCACCTACGAGGCAAATCCAAGCCGCAGCGGCCCAGATCCTTGTCCGCAGACGCGCACATGTTAGTACCGCGGTGTCACGGACGCAACTATCCGTGCCTGCCAACCGTCGTGTTCGCGGTATCATCTATTTTGACACCAGCCGGAGTGGGGCAAAAGCACTTCTGTACGCGGTCCATTTCAAATTTGGAGGAGCTTCGTGCGAAAACTGATTCTTCTGCTTGGAACTCTGTTCATGCTGCCACTTGCCGCCCATGCGCAGGGCTTTAGCCTTTACGGAGGTTATTCTTATGTTCGCCTGGACAGCTCACCGAACAAGGCCAACATGAACGGCTGGGACTTTGCGCTTACAGACAATTTCATACCAGCCGTCGGCGTCACAGCCGATTTGAGTGGAACCTATGGCTCCATCAATGGCGTTTCAGGTTCGAATTTCCACACGTTCCTATTTGGTCCGCAGTTGCGGTTTCCAGCGCCAGTTTCGCCCTTCGTTCGCGCTCTCGTCGGCGGAGCGCACGTCGGCGGTGGCGGAACTGGCGCAACTTCGCTGGCGGCGGGGTTCGGTGGAGGAATCGACATTCACGTTAACAAGCTGTTTGCCTTCCGCCCGATCCAAATCGACTACATCCATTCGCACTTCGACAATCAGGGCCAGAATAACTTCCGTTTCTCAATAGGGTTGGTCGTCCACTTCTAAGAGTCTCCAAAGATCACGTTCGCTCTGAATGGGCGGCTTTGGATCGCCGCCTCATTCATCCAAAACGAAATTCACGGTGACGCGGGACTCAACTTCAACTGACTGGCCATCCAGAGTGGCCGGGCGGTACGCGTATCCTTAAGATATGATAGCAGTTATATGTAACTGGTCGCTTCGGCATCAAACACAGGCAATTACGCATCCAATCGGGTGAACGAGAGCCTTGGGAGCAGGAAATTATAGGAGGGGCCATCATGAGCAAGCTAAGTACGGAGACCGTCGGGATTCGTTATACGGGGCGCGCGGCGCTCAACCGCGACCCGCAAGACGATCGGCTTGAATTTACGTGCCCACACTGCGGAACGGTAGGTAGCAAGCCAGCACGCCGGCCACACGGCGAGTATCACTTCACAGATGGCTTTGTGCAGGACCTGCAAGGCGAGATGTCCGCTTGCCGGGGATGCAAGCGCACGCTTCGGATTGTTCCCGTAGTAATGGTGCACGATCAGGACGAAAAGCGGCGTTTCAAAGCATTCTTCGCTACGGAACTGCTCGGAAGCACGAACTGACCACGCTGAACAGCGCGGCTGGTAGAATTGTGTTCAGCCGCGCCTAGGTTTTATCCTTCCCAATCGGTATCCAGAACCAGATGATATTTTTCCAAGCCCGCGCGAATGCGCTCAAATGCCTCGTCAACCGTATCGGCGAATTGCAGCAGCTTGAATTCGCGTTCATTAATCGTTCCGGCATTCACCATAGCGCGCCAGTTCAGAACTTTGTCCCAATACTTGCGCCCATAAATCAAAATCAGGTGATGTGACGGCAGCTTTCCAGTCTGCAGCAAAGTCAGCATCTCCCACAACTCATCCATGGTGCCAAATCCGCCGGGAAAAACGATCAACGCTTTCGCCAATTGCGCAAACCACAGTTTGCGCATAAAAAAATAGTGAAAGAAAAGATTCAATTCTTTCGAAATATAACGGTTCGACTCTTGCTCATGCGGCAGTTGAATGCTCAAGCCAATGCTCGAACCGCCTGCTTCGGACGCCCCTCGATTGGCCGCCTCCATGATTCCCGGACCGCCCCCTGAGCAAATCACAAAGCGCCGCGGGTATTCTCCTAGTGTCAGCGACCATTGCGTGATTCGCTTCGCGAGTTCGCGCGCTTCTTCGTAATAACGTGACATCTCCAGATTCGCTCTCGCGGCGCGAATGTCGGCGCGGTGCATCGGATCTTTCTGTGCGCGCTTGTTGCTCTGCAGCCGGCGAAGCTTTGCGACGGCGCGAGCCTTCGGAAGGATACGCGCCGAACCGAACATCACGATCGTGTCGCCGATATGCTCGCGCCGTAACCGCGTCAGCGGATCAAAATATTCCGCCATGATGCGCATCGGGCGAGCGGCTGGGCTCTCGATGAACTCTGGGTCCCGGTACATGAGTTTGGGCGATGGCCTGTGGCTGCGTAGCGTCATTCATTCTCCCTGTGTGTCCACAATGTGACTCAAACATTCTAGTGCGGTTCCATCCCGTTGATTTGGGGAATTTAGCTCGCCGGTTCGACAAATTGACAATCCAGTTAGAAAGAACTGTGCAACGTCGACCACGCCCGCGGAATCAGATACAGTAAAGATATGAAATGCACTGCCGACTGTGTCCGACAGCTGGCGCTCGTGATAGGTCTGGCATTCGCTTTGCCATCATTCGGACAAAGCCAGCCTCCCGGCCCCGTGCAATTAAAACCAGGGGTGCAAGCCCAGCAGCAGAATCAAAAGCCCCCAGTGCTTCGTATTCCCGTTAACGTCGTGACGCTGCCGGTTGCAGTCGCGACGAAGTCTGGACAGCCCATCCTGGATCTCGCGAAGAAGGATTTTGAAATTCTCGACGATCAGAAGCCTCAGGAAATCATCCGCTTCGATCAGGGAGGCGATCCGCTTTCGATCGTGCTCGTTCTTGAAACCAGTTCGCGCGTAGCTCCTCTGCTTCCCGAAGTCAGCAAGACCGGAATCATCTTCACGCAAATGGTGATGGCCGGAAACGGCGAGGCCGCGGTGATCGGCTACAACGACGAAGTGGGTTTGCTGCGGCCGATGACCACGGACTCCGACCGTGTATTGGACGCAATCAATCATGTTAAGCCCGGCCTTGATGGCGCACGGCTCTATGACGCCATTGATCGCGCTGAGGTGTTGCTGGAAGCGCAGCCCGCCGAACGCCGCCGAATTATCATTGTGGTCGGCGAAAAGAATGATAAAGGCAGCGAAATGAAATTGGGTCAGGTTCTGCGCCGCGCCCAACTGGACAATACAACCATCTATTCCATTGGGCTGAGCACCACCGCAGCTGAGTTCCGTCAGCCGCCGCAACAAAAACCAAACGTCGAAGCGAGTCCGCCGGGAACTTATCCGATGAATCCGCCGCCCGGCACGGCACAGACCCCGCAAGTCATGGACGAGGAGATGGGCAATCAGAGCATCCCGCTGCTGCCGCTTGTCGCTTGGCTGGTCGAGCACGGAGCAAACGCTGTGGGCCGCAATTCGCTCGAAATTGCAAGCCAGGGCACCGGCGGATTACACAAGGGCGCTATGAAAGATCGGACTCTCGAGAACGACATGAACGCGATCGGCAACGATATCCACGGAAACTACCTGCTCGCGTATCGTCCTTCTGCCAATCAAGCCTACGGGTATCACAACATCGAGGTGCGCGTCTTGGAACCCGGTCTGCGTGTTCGCGCCCGCCCCGGCTACTACCTCGCCCCTCCTGCGCAATAGGCTGCGGCCCGAAGCGGAACTCAGACACTAGGCGTTTCGGCAGTCTCTGCCTCTTCAAGGATTGAGGCCGCGGCGGCGATGCGGTCGCCTTCATCCAGGCGCAGCAAGCGAACCCCCTGCGTTGAACGTCCCGCCTCCCGTATCTCCGCGGAATGAACGCGGATCACTTTTCCTTGCCCCGTGATGATCATCACGTCGGAATCTTCTTTCACCTGCAATGCGGCAACAACAGGACCGTTGCGATCAGTGCTCTTCAAATTGATCACGCCTTTGCCGCCACGTGACGTTACGCGGTATTCCGCAAGCGGCGTACGTTTACCGTAGCCTTTTTCTGCAACCGTAAGCATCAGCGAAGTGAGTGATTCACGGATCTGATCGCTTTCCAGCTCGTCGAGATTTTGCGTTTCCTTTTTGAATTCCTTTTTGATGATTTCGAAATCTGGTTGCACGGCATCCATCGACACCACGTAGTCTTCTTTGCCAAGATCCATGCCGTAGACGCCACCCGCCTGACGACCCATGGCGCGCACTTCCGTTTCGCGAAATAGAATCGCTTGGCCTTCGTGGCTTGCTAGGAAAATCATCTGCTTGCCGTCTGTGAGTTTGGCGCCGATCAGCTCATCGTTGGAATCGAGATTGATGGCGATGATGCCGCTGGGACGCGGATTCGAGAACTCCGCAAGACCAGTCTTCTTCACCGTGCCCTGCTTGGTGGCGAGAAAAACGTAGCGGCCTTCTTCTTCGAGATTTCGGGCTGCGACAACAGCGGTGAGTTTCTCGTTTTCCTGGAAATGAACGAGATTGTTGATCGCTTTGCCGCGAGTTGCCGCCGCCGCTTCGGGAATTTCATACACTTTGAGCCAGTAAACGCGCCCCTTCGACGTGAAAAGCAAAATGTACGTGTGCGTAGACGCGACAAACAAATACTCGACGAAATCCTCTTCTCGCGTGCGTGCGCCGATGCGTCCCTTGCCTCCGCGTGACTGATGGCGGTAGACATCGACCGGCGTGCGTTTCACGTAGCCAGCATGGCTCACGGTAATGGCCATTTCTTCTTCTTTGATCAGATCCTCAAGCTTAATTTCTTCGACGCGATCAACAATCTGCGTGCGCCGCTCGTCGCTGTAGCTCTTGTCAATTTCCTTCAATTCCGTGACGATGACGCCACGAAGCTTCTTGTCGCTCGCGAGAATTTCTTTCAGTTCCGCGATGCGAGCCTGGATCTGCTTCAGCTCCTCCAGGATTTTCTCGCGCTCCATCTGCGTTAGGCGATGCAACTGCAAATCCAAAATCGCTTGCGCTTGGATGTCCGTGAACTTCCATCGCTCGATCATCCCTTCCTTGGCTTCCTTGGGCGTCTTCGACCGGCGAATCAGCTTGATGATGTCGTCGAGAACGTCCAGCGCTTTCTTGAAACCGAGCAGAATATGTTCACGCTCTTCCGCTTTACGCAAGTCGTGCTGCGTGCGCCGGCGCACCACGTCCACACGATGCTCGATGAAAAGCTTGATCATTTCGATCAAGCCCAGCTCGCGCGGCTGCCCGGCAACAATGGCTAGCAGAATCATGCCGAACGATTCGTGCATCTGCGTGTGTTTGTAGAGGTGATTCAGAATGATCTGCGGCTCTTCGTCGCGTTTCACTTCGATGACGATGCGCATACCTTTGCGATCGGACTCGTCCCGAATGTCGCCGATGCCCTGAATCTTTTTGTTTTGGACCAGCTCTGCGATGTGGGCAATCAGCCGCGATTTGTTGACCTGATACGGAAGCTCGGTGATGACGATATTCTCGCGGTCCTTGCCCGCCTGCTCAATGGCAGCTTTCGCGCGCACTTGGAATGTTCCGCGACCGGTTTTGTACGCTTGCTCGATGCCTTCGCGCCCGTAGATGTACCCCGCTGTCGGGAAGTCCGGACCGGGGACAATTTTCATCACTTTTTTCAGCGTCGCGTCGGGCTCTTCAATTAGTAAGATCGTGGCTTCGAGGATTTCCTTCAAATTGTGCGGCGGGATGTTCGTCGCCATGCCGACCGCGATGCCATTCGATCCGTTAACGAGAAGGTTTGGAATGCGTGTCGGCAAAACCACTGGTTCTTGCGTGCTCTCGTCATAATTGGGAACGAAGTCGACGGTTTCCTTCTCGATGTCCGCAAGCATCTCCGCGGCAATATGCGAAAGCTGCGCTTCGGTGTATCGCATTGCCGCCGGCGGATCGCCGTCAATCGAGCCGAAGTTTCCCTGACCATCTACCAGCGGGTACCGCATGTTGAAGGTTTGAGCCAGACGAACGAGCGCGTCGTATACGGGAACATCGCCGTGCGGGTGGTATTTCTTCAGCACTTCACCCACGACGCCGGCGGATTTCGAGCGCTTCCGGCCGGCGAGCAGGCCCATGTCGTACATGGCATAGAGGATGCGGCGATGGACGGGCTTGAGGCCGTCGCGCACATCGGGCAGCGCGCGGCCAATGATTACGCTCATGGCGTAATCGAGGTACGACTTCTTCATCTCCGATTCGATATCGACCGGAGTTAATATCTGCTGTGATTGCTCATCTGCCATTCAAATCGCTCCAAAACCTTGAGGATCGAAAAACCCGTTTTTAGTCCCGATTAGAACGGTACCTCATTCTGCATTTTCAATAACTTAGGGTCTTTTCTAATAATTTTAGCGTCCGATTAGACTTCACTGTGCGACCTCACTCGGACAAATAGTCCATGCCCTCACATTGGGGACCAAGCATCTTCCTGCTATGCCACTGCTAACACTGAACTTAGCTATTTGTTTGTGACCCATTCCAAAACATAGGCTTTCACCGATTCAAAAGCGGCAGCGTTGTTCGAAAAACGTTTATCCGCGAAATTGGCCTCAAGACGCCGTAATAGGTCCGTGCATTCGTCCTCTGTCGGGCACTCGATAGCCACTCCGCGCTCCCGATCGGGCTCCGGCGTCGCAACCGCGCGAAAGTTGGAACAGCTTAGTCCGCGCAGCCCCGGCAACATTTGCCAGTTCAACTGATAGGTCAATTTCTCCCCAACGCTTCGTCCTCACGGAGCAAAAACTTGGTATTCGCGTCAAATATCCAGGTTCACAACTTCGAGGGCATTTTCCTGGATGAATTTGCGACGCTCCTCCACGTTTTCACCCATTAAGGTGGAGAAAATTCGTTCTGCCTCGGGCATATCTTCGAGGCGAACTTTCAGAAGCGTGCGCGTCTCCGCGTTCATGGTAGTTTCCCACAGTTGCTCGGGATTCATTTCGCCCAGTCCCTTAAAGCGCGTGATATTGAATTCCTTTTTCGCGTCTTCGAGGACATACGCCAACAGGCCGGAAGCGTTTTCCTTACTCACTTTGTCTCCATTGTGGCTGATGGTAAAAGGAGGCTTGTCGTGTGGGGCGATGGCCTGGCGAAGCGTCCGCGCCCTCTTATATTCCGGCGAAGCAGCCAATGCCCAATTGATGCGGCGTTCTGCGGTGCCGTTCGTCAGCACAATTTCGTGCAGGCTGTGTTCCTCATCGAAGGCCAGCCTCGCTTCGAGCTTAAGTTTGGCTTTCTCGATCTGCTTGATCAGCTCCTGCAGTTTTTTCTTGTCTGAAAAGTCGGCTTTCTTCTCGAGATCACTGTCAGCCAGCAACTCCACGAGTTCTGTGTCACGCAGGCGCCGCGCCAGCTTCGCCGCAACCTGCTCGTACTCCTGGACGTTTAGAAGAAATTGCGTCAAATCCCCGCCTTCGAGCTGCTTACCGCCCTTGCCGGATACAGAATGGTCCTCGGTGGCGCGCCGCATAATTTCCCGCGAAAACTCGCGCTCGTCGCGAATGTAGCGGTCCATCTTGCCGCGCTTGACGCGATAGAGCGGAGGCTGCGCGATGTAGACGTGGTCCTTCTCGATGAGCTCGCGCATATGCCGGAAGAAAAACGTCAGAAGAAGTGTGCGGATGTGGCTGCCGTCCACGTCCGCATCGGTCATCAGAATCACTTTATGGTAGCGAAGCTTGGCGGCATCGAAATCATCTTTGCCAATGCCTGTGCCGAGCGCGGTAATGATGGCGCGCACCTCCTCATGGCCGAGCATTTTGTCGTAGCGCGCTTTTTCCACGTTCAGGATCTTGCCCTTGAGAGGCAGAATGGCCTGATATTTTCGGTCCCGTCCCTGCTTGGCTGAACCGCCGGCGGACTCGCCTTCGACGACGAAGAGTTCGCAGCGCGCGGGATCGCGTTCCTGGCAATCGGCGAGTTTGCCCGGCAGGCCGCCCGAATCGAGGGCGGATTTGCGGCGCGTGAGTTCACGAGCTTTCCGCGCTGCCTCACGGGCGCGCGCGGCGTCAATACACTTGCCGATGATTTTTCGTGCGATCGAAGAGTGCTTATCGAAGTATTCGCCGAGCTTTTCGTTGACCAGCTGTTCGACCAAACCCTTGATGTCGCTATTGAGTTTGCCTTTGGTCTGGCCTTCAAACTGAGGCTGCGGCAACTTGACCGAGACGACGGCAACGAGGCCTTCGCGAACGTCGTCGCCAGTGATCGAGATTTCGTCCTTCTGCTCCTTAAGCATGCCGAACGAGCTCGCGTAATAGTTGATGGTGCGAGTAAGCGCCGAACGAAAGCCGGAAAGGTGCGTGCCACCGTCAACGGTGTTGATGGTATTTGCAAAAGCAAAAACGTTTTCGGCGTAGCTGTCGTTATACTGCAGCGCGATTTCCATATCGACCGTTTCGCGCTTGCCCTCCATGTAGATGGGCGAGTCGTGCAGAACGGTCTTACCGCGATTGAGATGCTTAATAAACTCCGCAATGCCGCCGGTGAAGCGAAACTCGGCCTTTTTTCCGCTGCGTTCGTCATCGAGCGTTATTTTCAGTCCTTTATTGAGGAAAGCGAGCTCGCGAAGGCGCTGCGAAAGCGTGTCGTAGCTGTAATTGATGGTGCTGAAAATCGACGGGTCAGGATGGAAGGTGATTTTCGTGCCGGTTTTCCTCGTTTTTCCGGTGTCTTTCAGCTTCGATGTGGGCTGGCCCTTTTCGTAGCTCTGTTCCCAGACTTGGCCATCGCGCCAAATTTCCAAATCAAGCCAGTCGGATAGCGCATTCACCACGGAAACTCCGACACCGTGAAGGCCGCCCGAAACTTTGTACGTGTCGCTATCGAATTTTCCGCCCGCGTGAAGCACGGTCATCACGACTTCTGCAGCGGGCTTCTTCTCCGTCGCGTGCATGTCGACGGGGATGCCGCGGCCGTTGTCCATAACGGTCACGGAATTGTCTTCATGCACGGTGACGTTGATTTCGTCGCAGTAGCCGGCGAGCGCTTCGTCGACAGAGTTATCACAAACTTCCCAAACCAAATGGTGCAAACCAAGTTCGCCGGTCGAACCGATGTACATGGCAGGACGTTTGCGCACGGCTTCGATGCCGCCGAGAACTTTGATTGATGTGGCGTCGTACTTGTGGCCAGCACCCTTGGCAGGGGTATTCTCTTTTTCACCCATTTTCTGACGTGCTCCTGATTTTCGATCGGGAAGGCGGTCACGCAGAGTCAACTCTACGGGGCCTTGCCCATTGGCCTCAGCTCATTTTCGACTTAGTGAATCGAGCTGGGCTCGAAGGGTTTCCGCTTCATCCTGCGACATTCCCGAACGTTATGGGGAGCCGCACGGCGAAGACATTCGTGCCCGTTGGCGGGCCGTTTCAGGGCTAACTTGGTCGCTTCCTGGCGCAAAAGCGAACCCTACAATTATGTCTTGCCCTGAGGAATACGAAGATCAAACAAACCCCACACTGCGCACCAAAATATTCTAACGAAACTTGCAGCGGCAAACAAGGCAATTGTGGCGTTCTTCACAGAATTCGGAAGGTTGTAACTGCATTTTATTGTGTGTGTTAGGCCTCATGTCAGATGGGACACCGAGACGGCTTGAGCGTCTCGAATCAGTCAGAGCGGACAGGCGCGAAAGAGCGCTCTCTTGTGCAATGGTTCATTTCGGTTTATCCTCCCATAAACATCTTATGGAGCCCGAATCACCCGGCGTTGCAACCGACCTGGCAACAGATATTGTTCCCGGCACTTTGTCGATGCTAATCCTCAAGACGCTGGCGAACGGGCCGATGCACGGCGCCGCGGTGGCCGCGGCGATCCGTAGGACAAGCGGCGGTGCGGTGCGTGTGCAGGAAGGCGCGCTCTATCCTGCGCTGCACAGGCTGGAACTGCGGAACTGGGTTGTAGCAGAAGAAGGGCTTTCGGAACACAAGAGGCGCGCCAAATTCTACCGGCTGACGACCGAGGGGACAAAGGCTCTCTCCGATGAACACGCTCGCTGGGCGCACATGACAGAGGCAATCGCGCGGATCATGCAGACACAGAACTAAGAGACCGAGAAATATACGGCATTTTTTTGGCAAGACATCCAAGAAAAGCAAGCTGTTTTTCGAGAAAAATGAACGCTCCTCGCCCTGTGGAAAAACTGTGAATAGTCTGTGCAAGCTGTGACTGTGTTTCGCTCAATTTTCTCTTGCTCCTTTCCTTCCATTTAGGGAGAATCCGCGCTCGCACTTAGGGAGTGCGGAAGGTTTTGTTTTTCCCTCAGAACCTTGCAGAGGCCGCGTGGGGCGGGAATCCGGCTGCAAGGCTGAATCATAGCGAGCATGATGGAAACGTGCAGTCGGTGGAGTGTTTTTCCACAGGATTTCCACCTGTGTGGAAATTGGCGGGGTTTGAAGTCACTGTGAATTCGTGGGACAAAATTTTACAGCACATGGAGCGGCGGGTTAACGCTCACAGCTTCTCCACTTGGTTCCGGCCAACGAGGCTGGAAGCCGCCGAGGGTGATCGCCTTTTGGTTCGGGTGCCGACGCCGATTTTCCGCAAGCGCCTGACCCAGACCTACGGCGACTTGCTGCAGGCTGTCCTAACTGAAGTGGGCATGCCGTCAGCGCGGCTGGAATTCGTTTGCGCGGAAACCGAAGCACCCCCGGCTGTTCCGCCAGCCCAAGCCAAGCTGGATTTCGATTCCTCGAACCACCAGTTAAACCCACGCTACACATTTGAGACTTTCGTCGTGGGCAGCAGCAACCAGTTTGCGCATGCAGCAGCATTAGCCGTCGCGGAGCAACCCTCCCGGTCTTACAACCCTCTGTTTCTGTACGGCGGAGTCGGTCTCGGTAAAACGCACCTAATGCACGCGATTGGGCACTCGATTAAGAGGCGTAATCCTGCCGCCCGGCTGACCTACGTGAGCGCGGAGAAGTTCACCAACGAAGTGATTGCCGCCGTTCGGTTCGACCGCATGAGCGCTTTCCGGGACCGCTTCCGTACCATTGACGTGCTGTTGGTGGACGACATCCAGTTCATTGCGGGAAAAGAACGCACGCACGAGGAGTTCTTCCATACATTCAACGCGCTCTACGAACAGCAGCGGCAAATCGTTATCTCCTCGGATTGCCCGCCGAAGGAAATCTCTGCAATCGAAGAACGCCTGCGCTCGCGCTTCGAATGGGGGCTGATTGCGGACATCCAGCCGCCAGACCTCGAGACGAAAATCGCCATCCTCCAAAAGAAAGCGGAGAGCGAGCGTGTCCGGCTGGCGGAAGATGTCGCTGAATTCATCGCCCGCTCGATCAAATCGAACATTCGCGAGCTGGAAGGAGCGCTCATTCGGCTGCTGGCATATGCTTCGCTGACCGGTATTGAGCTGAGTGTCGCTACAGCGCAGCAGGTGCTCAAGAATTTGATCGACACCCAAGAGAAAAAGGTTTCTATCGAACAGATTCAGCGACGCGTCGGCGAACATTATGGGTTACGCGGACAAGACTTGAAAGTGAGGAGCAATTCTAGACAGATCGCATTTCCGCGGCAGGTAGCAATGTATTTGGTGAAGCAGTTGACGTCAGCCTCGCTTCCGGAGATCGGACGGCAGTTTGGAGACAAACACCACACGACGGTGCTCCATTCCATCCACAAAATCGAGAGCCTGCGCCGCACCGACAAAGAATTGAACAAAACCATCAACAGGCTACTCGATTCATTGGGCTAAGTTTGCAGTACTTTTCCGCAGCGACGCTTCCCGGTGGGTGTGAATTTTGCGTGAATCTTCGGTAGCCGCACAGTTAAGGCGTGTTTTTCCTGCGGAGCGCACGTTGCTCCACAAGTATAGAGGGAGCCAAACAGTTGAACGAAGTGGGGTTGGGGAGATTTCCGCAACTTCCACAACTCCGGCGACTACGGCTGTATTCTTTGTTTCTTTTCTAAAAAAGAAGTAAAGTACGTTGCAGCCAAAACGAGGGACGAGTCCGATGGAATTCAGCGTAAAAAAATACGACCTTCTGGATGAGCTCGATCTTACACAGGGCGTCATCGAGCGGAAGACCACGATTCCGATTCTATCGAACCTTCTGTGCGAAGCGAAAGGCAATCGGTTGTTCATCACCGCGACGGACCTCGAGTTGAGCATCCGTACATCCTGCGAAGCGAAAGTGAAGAAAGAGGGCGCTGGAACGATTCCCGCCAAGAAATTACTCGATCTCGTTCGCCTGCTTCCAGAAGAGGAAATTCGCTTCAAGTTACTCGATAACCACTGGATCCAAATCGTTTGTGATCGTAAGACATACAAAATGGTTGGGATGTCGAAAGATAATTTTCCGACTCTACCTCCCTTTCCGCAGACCCAAATAAAGATTCCAGCTAAACTTTTTTCGGAACTGATTTCCAAGACGATTTTTGCTATTTCCCAAGAGGAATCACGTTACACGTTGAATGGTGCGCTGGTCGTGCTGAGTCCGGCGACACTCACGATGGTCGCAACTGACGGACACCGGTTGGCGATGGTGGAAATGCCGCACAAGCTTACCGGTCTGCCGGGCGATATTCGCGTCCTCGTACCGAAAAAGGCGATGACTGAAGTTCTGCGCATGAGCGACAAATCTGCCGAAGATGCCGACGTGGAATTCGCGCAAGACGAAAGCCACCTTTTCTTTCAATTTGGCCGCCGGCTGCTGAGCTCGCGTAAACTGACCGGAACATTTCCAAACTATGAAGCTGTTCTTCCGAGAGATGCGAACAAGACAGTGGTATTGGAGAGAAGCGAGCTGCAGGACGCGTTGCGCCGTGTCTCCCAGCTCGCGGATCAGCGTTCGCACGCCGTGAAGTTCATGCTGTCAAAAGAGGGCATTGAGATCTCCGCGTCCAGTCCGGAATACGGCGAGGCGAAAGAAGCGATCGAGAAGGAATTCAAGGGTGATCCGATTGCGATCGGGTTCAATGCGCAATATCTGTTGGATTTCCTAGCGGCGGCGGCAGACGGGCCAATCTCTGTCGAATTGAAAGACGATCAATCGGCAGGGCAGATGCGCCCTCTTGCAGATGAAGCGTCCCGGTATCGGTACGTGGTCATGCCCATGCGCATTTGAAAATCTAAGGTGCTGAGTGCGGTTTTCGTCGCCTTGGAAAGACTCTGACCTTTGCACGTCTAGCTTCCAGCTTCGGGAATAGGTTTCCCAGTTCGGCAGCGGACCAGCCCTCACGCTCGAAAAGCAGCTTCAAACCCTCAAGCACAACCTCTGTTTTCAATGGTTCCCTATCATTTTCCTCCAGGCGTTTGGCCTGAAACTTGCGAATTGCCACCTGTTGGGCTTTTGTCAGGTAGATGGTTGTGCTCTTGGCTCCAGGTTGGATGTACGGAGTCCGTCCCATGGCTCAAATCTCGCTTCCCTTTGGATATTCTAACTTGACAACTTTAGAACATCTCGATATTTTAAGCTCGAAATTTCGAAAAATGGCAACACTATCCAATCTGGGCGTCAATGCTAACTCGACCTTTCGGCAAGGCCCCTTAGTGCAGCGCAAAGGGAGGCGGCCGAGAAAATCGCCAGCAGGTATCTCGACTAATGACCTGATATTTTCTGCTAGCGTAGGCACAAACGCGGAGATATTTCCATCCATACTGAGCCTTTACGTCGCGCCCCACAGCACGGTGGCGGACATAACTTACGGGAAGGGTGTATTTTGGAAAGCTATTGCGCCGACCTCGTATCGCCTCCTTGCGACGGACATCAAGAGAGGCGTCGATGCAAGGAAACTTCCGTACGGGGATGCAAGCGTTGACTGTGTCGTCTTTGACCCGCCCTACATGCACACTCCGGGAGGGACAGCTCATGACGGCCATCAAAGTTTTGAGCACTATTACGGCAACAATGGCAAGAATAGAACGGAACTCAAGTACCATGACGCAGTCCTCGACCTGTATTTTCAATCCTCGGCTGAGGCCTGGCGCGTCTTGAAGAATGGCGGAATTTTCATCGTTAAGTGCCAAGATGAGGTCTGTGCGTGTCGGCAGCGGCTAACGCACGTTGAGATTATCAACGAGCTAACGAAAAGCATGTTCGTTGCGGAGGATCTCTTCGTTTTGCTGCGGCAAAATCGTCCCGGCGTCAGCAGGATCATTCGTCAGCGACACGCTCGAAAGAACCACTCTTACTTCGTTGTCTTCCGGAAGAGACCTTGCAAAACTAGGCTTTAGCCTAACAAACCTTTTAGATCCGCTGGCGCTCTCCGAACGTCTTTACCTCTACGCGAGGGAATGTCGTACCCAGCCCTAAGTAAGCCTCTGGAGGATCCAGATAGTATATTCGTGTTAGTTCGGCGACGTGGGCCTGAAACATTTGAAGCTGCCTCGGAATGCAGATCTCGGTGACGAGACCAGTGCTTGCATTTCGCTTCGTCTCCGAAGAGATTACGAGTACGCCTCTGTACACGTTGTGGCCAAAGATCCGATCCAAAACTAACTGGTGAACCCAGGCTTGTACCGCCTTTTCGCGTGTCGAGGTTTTGATCGGTAAATGCAGCTTACGGCTACGCTCCCCCGGGTCAAAAATATAATCAGTTGGCAACTCCGCTTCGGATTCTGGGATGCGGACTTTCTTGCGCGGTGAAATTCCGATAGCTCGCGATACGATGTTACCGATCAGAATTTCAAAGAAGGTAGCCGATGCCTTTCGGCCAACTCCGCTAACGTCATGTATGGCAAACACGCTTGAAGCAATCGTATACGTGGTTTTCGTTAGATTCTCGCGCGTCATGTCGGGCAGATTGGAACGAAACCCAGATAGCATTTCCTCGAGTTGGTCCGAATCCTGAATGTACAGGGCCTCATTTATTGGCCTTGAGTGTGCATCTCTTTGAAACCCGAAGTAATTCTTGTCCCTCACCGCAGATGTGAGTCGGACACGCTCGCACGACCCCAATAGCTGCCGAGCACGTACGGCCATTTCGATGACGAGGGTGGTGACCCCCGCATCGCCAACGCCCGCAGCCGCGAGTTCTTTTAGCCTGCTATATTCCTGAGTGAGAGGAAGCGACATTCGAAGCCATGCTATCACACGGCCTCGTCAGGGCCGCCGAATACGGATGACCTGTCGGATGCATAGTCTCGACTGCGCCTGACCTTCGGGACAGGAGATTTCTTCGCGTCATCCGCTCTAGGATTAAACCGCCCCTTACTTCGAAACCGTTAATCTGGGACAGAGCATGGGGCTTGAGCGGACAGGTTATTCCGCTGCTGGTGTGCTCACATCCTTGCCCGTGTGGTGCCCGTTGCTCTCGGTTCCTGCGGATCGCCAGTTCGATTGCAAGCGGGGTGAACTCTTTGATGAAGCTGCGCTTTCCCTTTGGAGCGTCCGCCGAAGAAATTGAGAAGCCGCCCGAGGCCGAGCAAGATAGGAAGGCCGACGCCTCGCTAAAGTACTGGTGTCGAAAGTTTGGCGATCCCGAACTCGACGAGCTCGTTGAAGACCATCGCGCATGGGTCGAATCGCGCGGCCAATTCGGCCGGAAGGCGGATTTGGCCAACGCAAACTTCGAAGGCGCGGACTTGATGGGCGCCGAGCTCCGGGGTGCAAATCTGCTTCGCGCAAACTTACAGCGTGCCGACCTGCTGCTGGCAGACCTGCGCGGCGCGTGCTTGATCGAAGCCGACTTTACCGAAGCAAATTTGGTCAGTACGAATCTGCGCGGAGCCAGCCTGGTCGGTGCAAATTTGTCGACTGCTTCCGGTCTTGTGGCGAGGCAGCTCGCCGGTGCGAGCCTGTTCGGGGCCGCGCTGCCGGAGTCGCTCTATCCGTTCGAAGGCGTTGCGAAGGCGGCGATGGTCAGCAACGTACTGCAGATTTTGGTGGGCGCGATGACCGTGATGTGCCTTTTCCTTGGCGCTGCCGTTGCCGCAACGACAGACGCTCAGCTCGTGAAGAATGCTCCCGCACCAATACCACTTGCCGGAAACGTCATGCCGACGCTGGCGTTTTATCTGATCGGGCCGATGCTCCTGGCCGGCGTCTACATCGCTTTTCACTTTTACTTGCAGCGCTTGTGGGAAGCACTCGGCGAACTACCGGCAATTTTCCCGGATGGCCGGCGATTGACGGAATTCGTGCCATTCTCGATGGTCGCGCTGGCACCGCAGGCGCTGTGCGATGCAGATTCACGGCGGACGTATTTCGCTTTTCTGCAGCGCCTATTGTCAAGATTGCTGGCGTACTGGATGGTCCCAGCGACGCTCGTAATGGTTTGGGCGCGCTATTTGGTTGAGCAGGATTGGCGCGGAAGTCTGCTGCAGATATTTTTCATTTTGGCGGCTTGGGCGATGAGCGGATTTCTTCCGGGGAATGAGGCCAATCTGTTTGCTTCCGGGGCACGAGGGCGCGAGCCGAAAACCGCGCGCGATTCCTGGCTTGCCGGACGCTTCACGGCGCTCGCCGCTGCGGGCTGTCTCTTGCTGGTGCTGATGACGCTCGGCGCAATCCTCGGAGCTCCGCACTCAGTCGGTCGCGACGCAAGCTTGCCTCCCGGTAATTTCCGGCGATGGTCGGCACACGTCTTCTGGCTGGTTGGATATGACCCATTTCCCCGAGTGAACGGCCAGCGCATATCGGATGCTCCGGCTGGATGGTCCGGCGCGTCCAGCGACCTGAAAGCCGTGAAAGGCGCGGAGCTCCGCGGCGCGAGCTTGCGTTACGCCGAGGGTGAGCGCACTTTTTTTGTGCGAGCCGCCCTGCAAGGCGCCGATTTGAGCGGAGGGAATTTTTCCGAGGCCGATTTCCGCAGCGCCAACCTCACATCAGCAACTCTGAAAGGTACAGATCTTTCCCGGGCGAATTTTCAAGGCTCGGACCTGACGTATGCCGTGTTGACGGGAGCAATCGGTGTGGATGCCGAGTTCGATGCAGCAAACTTGTACAACGCTGTGCTTGCAGATGTGCGATTGGAACGGGCGAATCTGTCGAAGGCCGATCTGCGCGGCGCGTACATGGAAAATGCTGAATTGAATCAGGCCGACTTTGCCGGCGCGTACATGGGCAGCGCGAAACTTCAGGGAGCTTCGCTTGAGAATGCCCACTTCACCTCCGCATTTCTGGACGGCGCCGATTTGCATAATGCGGATCTCCGTGGAGCCACGTTTGCAGGAGCAATTCTGAGCGGCACGGATCTGAGCGGAGCCAATCTGGATGGCGCTGATTTACGAGGCGCGTTGAGCGTGACAGCAAGGCAGATTTGTTTGACAAAGAGCTACAATGGAGCGCAGATGGACGATACCCTTCGCCAACAGGTCACCGCAACCTGCCACTAGCCTTACTTTGTTTTTGCAGGCGGAGGCAGGTCGGGCCTCGCGAATTCGAAAATGCCATTAGGGTCGTCAGCCAGAAGAATGCGATGCGGCTCGATCAGAATCGCTGACGCGGCCACGTCTTGGCCGCTTGCAGTTACGGTGCGATAGCTTTCCACGCGGTTGCCACTCTTGTCGAATTTCATTAAGTAATCTCCAATGGAGATCCAGACTTCCTCCGTTTGAGGATCAACGCCGATGGCATTAACGATCGCGGGCAGTGGTTGCAGGTTGCTCTGTGCGTCGATGCGCGAAATGTCACGCCGCTCGGCTTGCGCCGAAGGATAAACGTCCAGGGTATGCAGCGAGATTTGATAGGACGACAATCCGAAAGAGTCGTATTTGCGGACCGTGGGTTCCGGAAAGTAGGTGAATGCGTAATAAATGTGGTTTTCAGGGTCCGTGGCGAGTCTTCCGGTATTTAGAAAACGATTCAATTCTTCGTGATCCGCCAGATCCGAAAGGTCGCCGAATTCTCGAACGTACTTGCCTTGGCCGTCGTAAACAGTCACAAGGTCGCGCGATTTCAGTCCAGCGACTGCAATTTGTCCGGAGGAAAGAGCTACCACCGAAGTCGGTGATTCTGCCGATATGGTAAGAGACAGATTGCCGTCCGGCGCATACACCTTCACCGCGTTGGAGTCACGGTCGGCGACGTAGACCCGGCCAGCCCTGTCCACGTCGAAATCTTCCCCATCAACGATGGCAGCTTTGCCCGTAACAATAGAAGGAACCTGTCCGATGAACGTGTTATTGGCGGTGTAAATGCGAACTGCGTGATCGGCAGTCGAAAGGAAGAAATAGCGGCCCCGGGAATCTCGCTTCATAACCTTGATTCCGGGGCCGACATCAGGAAACAAATGAGCGCGTGCGACGATTTGCGGCTCCTGTTTCAATTCTTGCGCGTGCGAGTTGCGCGGGCCAACGAGAAGAGCGGGTCCACAAAGGAGCAGGGTGGTTAGCGCAAGCACAAGTGGGCTAAAGCGAAATCTCATAGTGTCCAAGTATACTGGCCAGTTGCCGCCCTTAAGATGCGCCGAGCGCTGGTAGGGTTATCGCGCGAAATGGCGACCGCTTCTTGCCGCTGAGTTGAAGTTGTTCTCTAGCGTTTTACGGGTTGCCAGAATTGAGGGTCGCCGACGGCAAACTCGCGCGAAACGTGGCTTGCAGCGGCGTCCACCATGTAAAGTTCGCTGTCCCAAGAAACGTACGCGTTGCGCGCAATCTCCTGCAATCGCGATGCGATCGTCGGGCCTTCCACACCGCGCAACTGGCTTGTTCTGGCGATGTAGTCGTCCATCTCTGTCAGAGAGCGCATGGGCATGAGAATCACAAATGTTGTCGACGGTGCTCCGGCATTCACTTGATACGTCACCCAGAACGCGTTGGCATGCAATCTTTCATAGGCTTCCCGAAGGCCTTTAATCGCTTCTGCGAACTCCTCTTCGTGGCCCTGGCGCACCAAGATCGTGGCCACGCGAAGGATACGCGCCTTGGAAAAATCGATGGAGTTTGCGCGGTAGCTGATGTCGTCGCGCCGAACCGCGATCGCATTGATATCGCTCGAAACGTCGCCCAATAATTGCTCCTGCATTTGAGCAAGCCCAGGGTGACCTGCGACTGCGTGCGTCAAGTCATTGCTCGCCGCGTCAGCATCTGCGAAGGAGTCAAAGAAATTGAGCGACATCTCTCCATAAGGCCCGGTCAGCGATTGCGATTGGATCCAATAGACGGGAATCTGCGCTTGCGCATAGGTTGCAGCGATGCGGTCTAAAAGTTGGGAGTACGCCGAACCTTTGCCGGGAATCAGCAACTGGTGAACAACGTTGAGGATCTTCGGGGGCTGGCCCGCGGCGTTGATCGTTTGATTTGTCTGCGCGCGCGAAGCCGTGGCAAAGAGAGCGCAAATTCCAAATGAGAAGGTTGAGATGAATCTCCGCATCATTCCCAAGGCGCTCCTCCGTTCTCAATCCGATCGGACGAGAAGCGCCTCTATCGACCGGGCGCGGCCCGACGCTTCGTCGACGTCAATGACTACCGCGTGCATCTGTACGTCGCCCTCGGCGACTTCAAATCGCGCAGGCAGGCTGCTCAAGAAGCGCTGAATGATCGGCTCTTTGGTCATGCCGATGATGGAATCGTGCGGCCCGGTCATGCCCACGTCCGTGATGAACGCGGTGCCCTTCGTTAGAACATGGGCGTCAGCAGTAGCGACGTGCGTGTGCGTGCCAACCACGGCGGAGACTTTTCCGTCGAGGAACCAGCCCATCGCTTGTTTTTCGGACGTTGTTTCGGCGTGCATGTCCACTACGATAACCTTCATATCATGAGGAATTCGCGCCAGTTCGCGTTCCGCAGCACGAAACGGGCAATCGATCGGCGCCATGAAGGTGCGTCCTTGCAGATTTAGCACCGCATAAGGCGCACCCTGGCGGGAACTGCCGACGTAAAGCCCGCTGCCGGGCAGACCGTCCGGAAAATTGGCCGGACGAAGCAATCGAGGCTGCTGCGGAAAATAGTCGATAATCTCTTTGCGGTCAAAGATGTGATTTCCGCCTGTCAAAATGTCCGCGCCAGCGCTGAAGAGTTCTTCAGCCAGGCGCGGAGTGATGCCGAAGCCGGAGGCGGCATTTTCGCAATTCACAATGGTCAGATCGATTTTTCTCTGCTGAACGATATCAGCGAGATGATCTTTGAGGATCTGCCGTCCGGATGAACCTACAATGTCGCCAACGAAGAGAATCAGCATGGACGCTAAATATTAGAGGCACGCGTGCAGAAAAAGTAGAGAAATCGTTCCAGCGCAGGGCAAAACGTGGCTTCATCTCACGGATGATTAGCCACGGCGTTCGCCATCGCGTTCATCGAGTCCCGGGCGAAGCGATGCTGCAACATTCTGGCATACGGATAGCCGAGGCGCGCCAAAAGGCTCGGACGTGAAAAGGCGTAGATGTCGTACCAGACGGAATTATCCTTCGGGTGGAACTCCACAGAGAAGCGTTCTTCTCCCCGCTCGCCGTGCTTCGGAAGCGTGCCGTACGCGAAGCCATAGCGCTCACAAACGCCATGCTCGTCAATCACATATACGATGCGGCAGGCGTTCAGTGACCAGAATCCGGCGTGGGAAGCCAGAACGGCGATATTTGTGCCGGGCTCAATCGCAGCATCCGGCCAGCAAAGCGAAAGCCACGGCATGTCGAACATTTTCCACTGCCGTATCGCCTCGCAGGCCCGGTCGAACACGTGAGTGCCAGAACCCAGCTGGACGCGATTGTGGTCAACATTGTAGTTTCGCGGGAGGCTTTCCTCGCGAGTCGCGCCTAACGCGTCATACGAAAACGGCTGATCATTCTGTGAGAGGAGGAACTCGCGGACGAATTCCGCGGACGGCCTGCGCAGAAGAAACACGGAGAGAATCTTGGCGTTGCGATCAGGGAAAAGCAAGCGGAGAGGTCCACTTCGCCGTACGCAGCTAGGCCCCTGAACCCCTGTTCAAGGTGGGCGCCCAACGCCTGCCTTCAGGCTTTCCGATCCCGATTGCTCGGGAGGGATGGCTCACCGGCAGGACGACAAGGACTCCCAGGGATCCAGCATTGGTTCAAAGCGGCCATCGCAGCGCGACGCGCGTCGCAGGCCAACTCCGCGCTTCATTGTAACAATCTTTCAGAAATGGAGGCCAATTTCGCCCGTCAGCGTTCGCGGCGTAACGTAATGCGTGCCGCTGAACGTCGAGAGAAAATTGTAGGGCGCCAGCTTGTTGGCCAGATTGATGACCGTGAATTGCGCGCTCCACTTGTACCTGTCGCCATGGCTATGAAACAGATTGTCATCGCCAACGGACATGTCGAATAAGCTCCGCGGGGCGATGCGAGGCGGATTGTGGTCGTCGTCTTCAGTGTCGGGCGCCGGTATCCGCACCAGCGAAGACGCATATTGCGAAGCGACGCACAGATTATTCGGGCTGATTGGCGTTCCCGTGCGGTTCGTTGCGCTCGGTGGCGTCGCAAAAACTCCGTTGCACGACAGTCCAGCCTCGAATTGCTGATCCGGGCTTATCCCAGCCACATCAATGATGTCGGACTCACCGAAACCGCTTGTTCCGGCGGGTCCATTCCCGCAATTTCCCCCAGCGCACGGAAGCGGGCCGGCCACCAGGCCGCTGTCGTAACGCCAGTTGAAGCCGATCCACGGCGCGTTCTTCAACGGCAACTGGTATTGCAGGTGTGTTGTTTCGTTGAAGTTTTCGTCATGATCGATGCGGAAGACGGAACTGCCGCCTGGCGTCGCCCCCGCGCCTCCGACTTGCGGCGTGAAGAATCGTGCGGCTACGTGCGAGAAAACGATGAGCGCAGTGAGTCCGTGGAAGTTCGGCACACTCACACGCGCAGCGTAGCCGGGGATTTTTGACCGGTCCCATTCAACGGGAAACGTGATGGGCGTATTGCCCAGCACGCTGAAGTCATAACCATTATGAGTGTATTTCCAGATATATTCGCCGTCGAAAACGAGGTATTTCCCCAAGGCTTGCTGAAGTCCCGCGTGAAATTCATTTCGGTAGCCGGGACTGAGTGGCGTCAATGCTCCCGATGGGCAGAGCAGAAGGGGATTCAAAACATCGGAACTACAACCTATGCTGGAAAGCACCAAGTTTTCATTGAACGGCGTTTCGAGCGTGCGCGCATAAGATAGGCGGAGAACTGTGTTGCTGGACTTGATGTTGTAGGCGATTCCCAGTCGCGGTTCTGCTTGCCGCGCGCTGGTTATGCCATTGTAGAGATCGCCGCGAATGCCAAGCCGGAAGCTCCAATCGCCCTTCGTTATGTCATCTTCCGCATAGAGAGCGAGTTCCTTGACGTCCGTGTGGGCGTCGAACGCGAATAATCCCCCTCCGCGCGTCAGGTCAAATGGCAACAGCACTGGCGTGAACGATGGATTCGCCTGGCCTCCAGCGCCCGTGCACTGTGATGGATCCGTAAAACCCTGCACTGGATTCCCGCTTGCATCGAGGCAGGGCGCGTTGAGCGTGGGATCGACAATCCCCAGCGTGTCATCTTCCGTCAGGAATGTTTGCTCGTAATCCACGCCCGCCTTTATGTTATTGATCCCTTTCACATGCGTAATCGCTGAACGCACGCCGGCATTCGTCAGTTTGCGGTTCTGTCCAACACTTTCCCTCTGCAGACTGGCCGGACCGAGATCCGCGAAAGGATTTTTGCTGGGGTAGTAGTTATATTGATCCCGTCTGACGAATGCGCCGAGAGTGAAAACGGTGGTTGAATTCAGCAGCCGCGTCCATGTGGGCGCAATATTGAAAGTCCCAATTTTGGAACGCTGATCCGTGGCTCCGACAAGGTTGCCGTTCGGATCCAAGCCGCCATCATTCACTACGACTCCAAACCACGGAGATGCAAGTTCTGAGTCAAATGAGTTCGGCGTTTGAAACCATGACCGCGTGTAGCCGCCGTTGAGTTGAAGCGAATCTACATTCAACAGCTTGTAATCCACACGGTCGAATATGTTCTCTTCATTCCCCTTGTCGTGCATCACGGTGAATTCCGGAGGATCGAGAAAGCGCCCTGAATTCAGCTCGCTGATCGAGATGATGTTGCCCCAATTTTGCCCGCCGTATTCGAAATCGAATCCCCCGTTGGAGGTGCCGAACGTCCCGTAAGAAGCCGTTGCGCTTCCGTGTGGTGTTGTAACACCTTCGCCTGAACGCGTGGTCACATCGATCACGACGCTGGTTTTGTCGCCATATTCGGCCGGCGGAGCGCCTTCAATCACTTCCATGGACTGAATGGAATCAACAGGGATCTGGTTCGAGAACACTTTGCTTTGTTGGTCGGTGATAGGCTGGCCGTCAACCGAGAATGAGTTTTCCGCATGGTCTCCCAGGCCATGAAAGAGTCCATTGGAATCGGCGGCGACGCCGGGGCTCGCCAACGTAACCAGCGAACTCACCGAGGAAGACTGGCTTTCGAGGGGCATTTTTTGAAAGAGCGAACGGTCTATGTCAGTGTGTGTCGTCGGTGTATTTTCGATTAGATCCGCAGCCTCGCTGGTTACCGTAACCGTCGTGCTCGAGCCAGCGAGCTTCAGCTTCACACTCAATGCAATGGGCACAGTTGAACTTACGTTCACGTCTGCGGCATATGGTGCAAAGCCGCTTGCGGTGACTGTCATGTGGTAAGGATTAAAAGGCACGTTCGAGAAGCTGAAGCTACCGGAGCTGTCGGTTGTAACCGATCTTTCGTAGCCACTGACCGGGTCGTGAATTGTTACGCTGGCGCTGGCGACCACGGCACCGGAAGGATCCGTCACGGTTCCCGAAACTGTAGACGAATTTCCGGCCTGCGCCGAGCAGATCACCGGAAACATAGATACGCAAACACACACGATCAAAATCAGCAAGAAACTTTGCCGAACGCTCATCATTTCATCTCCTTTAGCAATGCGCACCGCGGGGGCGGCCGTGGTAGTAGTCGGAAATGATTTCGGCGTTCTCCTTCACGGAGAACGGGCGACGTTTAGTTATGTTGGAAGGAGATGACTAGGCAGGAGGCGCGCGAGGCGGGGCGTGACGCGTGATCGATTCGAATCCGGCGCTTTGCGGAGCAACAGCAACAAGCCAGTCGTGGACCGCAGGACTTGTCAGTGCGCAAGCACTCTCAGCTTGAATTAGCGGGGCATGAATTGCATGGCAGACCGGGCATGTCGCAGCAGATTCGGAGTTGCTATGGTGGTGCCAGATAACTGCAGAGGACAGGAAAAGAAAAGAGAGCAGCGCAACGCACGCGATGGCTCGCTTTCGGGTCAGCGTTTTCGAGTTTAGAGCGAAGAGCATCCGGTTCCTATCGTCGTGTTCTACTCACACCTGCAGAACATCGCCATCGCGCGCCACAGCCCGGTAGATCACGGGATCGATAAATACGGCGAGGCAGAGACGCGAAATCAGGCCCGCCACAATCACGATGGCAAATGGCCGCTGCGTGTCCGAACCAATCCCGTGAGACAGTGCTGCGGGCAGCAATCCCAGGCATGCGACAAGAGCCGTCATCATAATCGGCCGCAGCCGCAACAGTGCGGCTTCGCGCGTCGCCGTGCGAATGTCATGGCCGCTCAAGCGCAATTTATTGATGAACGAATACAGGATCACGGCCGTTTCCACCGAGACGCCCATCAACGCAAGCAAGCCGAGCACCGAGGAAACGCTGAAGGGCGTGTTGGTAAGTTTCAGGGCGATCAGCGCCCCGACGGGTTCCGTAATCAGCACGCCAAAGGCAATGCCGACCGGGAATTTAAAGTTTCCATAGAGCGCAAACAGAATAAAGAAAATCAGTAGCAGCGCGAGCGGCCCGACCAATTCCAATTGCTTCTCGGCTGCAAGCAACTCACTGTATTCACCGCCCCATGTCATCCGGTAGCCTTGGGGCAGTTTCACGGCCGCGTCGACAGCCTTTTGTCCCTCGACCACAGCGCTTTCCAGGTCGCGCCCTTCGATGCTGTATTGCACGCCGATGTATCGCGAATTGTTTTCGCGGTAAATGAACGACGCGCCCGTGCTCTCCTTGATGTCGGAGAGTTGGCTCAACGGGATAAGTTGCCCCGACGGCGTCCCAACCAGCAAATTGCCGATCTGACTCGGGCTGGAACGGAACTGTGGCTCCATCCGCACGACCAAATCAAACAGTTTCTCGCCTTGAATAATCTGCGTCGCGGCCTGGCCGCCAATGGCCGTTTGAATCACCGTCTCCACGTCGGCCACGTTGATCCCGTAGCGGGCAATCTTGTCGCGGTCGACGTTGATAATCAGGCTGGGCTGGCCGAGTTCGCGCACGACGGTAAGCTCGGTAAATCCGCGGATGTGCTCAAGTACTCGTTTGATCTGAATCGCCTTGTCTTGCAGCACGTTTAGGTCCGGGCCATAGATCTTCACGGCGAGCGAACTCTTCAGACCCGTCAGTGCCTCGTCAACCGCATCTTCCGCGGGCTGCGTAAAGTTGAAGATCACGCCGGGAAATGCAGCGAGCCTTTTCTGCAAGTCCGCGGTCAATTCTTCTTTATTTCGAATCGACATTTGGCGCCATGTCTTATCTGAATAGGGCATCAGGCCGACGTAAAATTCGTCGTTGAAAAACCCCGTGGGATCCGTCCCATCATCCGGGCGGCCAAGCTCCGAACCAACCTGGGTGACCATCGGATACGACATCAAAATGTCACGGACTTGAGGTGAAAACTTGCTCGCCTCTTCAAATGAAATTGTGTACGGCATCGTGGCGCGCACCCACAGCGCACCTTCATCCAGGTGTGGCATGAACTCGCCGCCGATGTACGGTGCGAGCAGAAGCGTTGCCGCAAAAATCACAATAGCGCTGATCAGTGTCAGCCCTGCATGATCGAGGCACCAATCCAGACAATGTGCGTAGAAGTCCTTCAACGCTTCGAATATTTTGTTGGCCCGCTCACGTACGTTCTTTAGCCAGTACGAGCAGAGCACGGGGACCAAAGTGAGCGTAATCAGCAGCGCGCCGAGCAGCGCGAAAGACATCGTGTCGGCCATCGGGTGGAACAGTTTTCCGGAAGGCCCGCTCAGGGCGTAGATTGGAATGTACCCCGCGATGATGACGGCAATCGAATAGAAAACCGGGCGGTCAACGTCCGCGGCGGCCGCCAGCAACACTTCGTTGAGGCTGTAGCTCTGACCTGTGCGCAGGCCCAGCTCGCGATAAATGTTCTCGACCATCACGAGCGTGCCGTCAATGATGATTCCGAAATCGATCGCGCCGATGGAAAGAAGGTTTGCGTCCACGCCTTTCGCATGTAAGCAAATGAAAGCAAAGAGCAGCGCGAGCGGAATGGTTAGCGCTACGATAATCGCCGCGCGCACACTCACCAAAAAGAAAAGCAGCACAATGAAAACCAGCACCATCCCGCGCAAAAGATTACTTTCGACGGTGTCGATGGTTAGCTGGACTAGGTCGCTGCGATCGTAGAACGGATGAATTTTTACGTCCGGTGGCAAGACGTGTTCGTTCAAATCGTTCGTCTCCGCTTCGACACCTTTCAAGACGTTTTGCGTTTGCTCGCCTGTGCGCATCAGGATCACGCCTTCGACGGCGTCGTCGTTTTTCATGAAACCAAATTCGCCGAGCCGCGGCGCATGCCCCATCGTCACCTGGCCAATGTCGCGAATGCGTACGGGCACGCCGTTTTGGCTGCCAACAATGGTGTCGCCGATGTCGGCCTCATCGCGCATCAGGCCGAGGCCACGAACGTAGTAAAATTGCCCTCCTTGCGAATAAAATCCGCCGCCCGCATTCGCATTGTTATTTGCTAACTGTTGCAGGACCGTCGGAACCGAAAGGTGATAGCCGTAGAGCTTTGCCGGATCGAGCAGCACTTGATACTGCATCACCGTGCCGCCGAAACCGGAATCGTCCGCAACCCCTGGAACAGCTTTGTAGCCACGCTCGATCACCCAGTCCTCGAAGGTTTTCAATTCTTGAGGGCTGCGATCAGGACTTTCGATAACATAGCGATAGACAAGATCGCTTGGGCTCGACAGCGGGGCCATAGACGGCGTGATTCCCTGAGGCAGCGTCACATCCGCGATCCGCTCGAAGACCACTTGCCGCGCGAAGTAATTATCGGTTCCTTCTTCGAACGTCATGATGACGTCTGAAAGCCCGTAAAGCGAGATCGAGCGCATCACGCGCATGTGAGGCACGCCATTCATCTCGACTTCGAGAGGAATCGTAATGAGCCGCTCGACTTCTTCCGAGGCGTGGCCCGGCCACTGCGTGATCAACTCGACCATCGGCGGCGAAAGGTCGGGATACGCGTCAACGGGCATGTGTTGAAATGAAATCGATCCGCCGACAATTAGGGCAACAACAAGCAGCAGGATCAAAAACCGCTGGCGCAGAGCAAATTCGACTATGCGATGGATCATTTTTCCGTGTCCTGTCGCCTACCGTTGCAAGGAATTCTGGAACTGCAAAAATAAGCTACCGTCCGCGACAATCTTGTCGCCGGAAGCGAGTCCGCTGAGAATCTCCGTCTCGCCGTTTTGCGTTTCGCCAATTTCCACCATGCGGCGCGCAAAGTTGGTCCCGCCGGTCTGGACGTACACAAAAGGCTGGTTTTCCGTGTTTCGCAGAACGGACGCCACGGGAACGGTGATCGCGTTGCGAATCGTGCCCGCCACGACCGTTGCCGTCACATACATCTGATTTTTAAGCTTGTCTCCTGGGTTCTGGGTCACGATACGCGCCTGCAGCGTGCGAGTGTTGGGATCAACGGCGGGCGCCAGATACGAAATCCTGCCGTGAAACACGGTCGGATATGCGTCCGTTGTCACCGAAACTGCGTCGCCCGAATGAATGTACGAGAGTTGATTCTGGTAAACATTCACGAGCACCCACACTGTGCCCATGTCTGAAATCGTGAAGCACTGTGTGGCGCCCGCCTGCAACAATTGACCCGGCGAGCATTCGCGGTCCACCACTTCGCCGGCGATCGGCGCGAGCACTGGAATTTCCGCCGCTGGCGACGCGTCTGCGACCGTCTCAAGATGCGTAATTCCCAATATGCGCAGCGACTGCTCCGCTGCAGTAAGGTCCGCCTGCGTCTGGTTCTTCGCCGATTCCGCCGCCAGCAAATCTGCTTCGGCGATTGCGTGATGCTCGTACAAATCTTGCGCTCGCGCGTAATTCTTGTTCGCCACGTCGTAACTGTCTTTGGCCTTCAAGTAGCTCGCGCGCAGAAGCGAAAAATCCGGACTGGCCACCTCTAACAATGGTTCGCCAACGGTCACGTGTTGTCCCGGGAACGCCAGCACGCGCGAGACAGGTCCTCCTACAGCAGAGATCACGGGCGTGGTCTTGAAGCCGTTATATGAAACTTGGCCGCTCAGCCGCAGCGTGCGCGTAAGCTCGTGCGGCGCGATGGTCACAATTTGAATGTGCGACATCTGGTCTTGCGGCACCGAGAAAAGCTCTGCCGCGTTGTTCGCGTTCGCGGAGGTGTACGAAGTCATCTTCTCTGCCGACTCACGGCCATTCGCGCCGCATCCCGCCGCAACCAACGCAGCGGTGCTGACGGCCAGCAAAAGTGTCCGAGGGGAATTCTTATTCATGGCAAATTCCTTGTGCCTACGGCCTCACGCAATTGCTCCAGGGCGAGCATGTACGAAGCAAGTTGCTGCCGGTAAGCCAATTGCGTGTCGCGATAGCTGCGTTCAGCATCGAGAAAATCGAGCAAGCTCGCAGCCCCCCGTTTGTAGGCGTATTCACTGATGTCAACTGATTCTTTCGATTGGTCCAGATAGCCCGACTGATAAATTTGCACGGTTTGTTCGTTCGTGCGGAGTGACTCGAACGCCGATTGCACGTCGCTCATCACTTGTTCGGAAGATTCGCGCTCGGTTTCCTGCGCCTGCGCGATGGCATCCTTCGCCTGTGCGACTTGGCCTTGGTTGCGGTTGAAAATCGGCAGCGGCAAGCTAACAAAGAACGAAGTCGTGTCCTGGTCGGCGATATGCGTGTAGTTCAGCGTTCCGGTGACATCGACTTTCCCGATGGCCCTTTGCAGTTTGTATGCACTTTGGGCCTGTGTGACGCCCTGCAGGGCCGCCCGCAAATCCGGGCGGTCTTTCAGCGCCATCGCTTGCAGGTCTTCCACGTTGTAAGGCAGTTTTTGATATTCGAGCGTGCCTGCAACGTCATAGTCCAGAGGCACCGATTCGAATCCCAGCAACTGACGCAGCGAAACCAGCGCCTGCTGCTTGGCAAGCACTGCTGCGGTCACGTCCGTTTGGAACTGGAGCAGTTGCAGCTTGATTTTCAAAAAATCCCCTTCACTGATCGCTCCCGCTTTGTACTGCGATTCGCTGATGTCAATCGTGTTCTGAAAGCTCTTCAGGTCTTGGTTCGCAAAATCTAAAGTTGACTCCGCCAGCAGCACGTTCGTGAACGCCGTCGCTACATTGAACGTCAGTGTGCGTTCGTTATCGGCGACCGTCGACGTCGTTACCGCCGTCTGGTCTTTTGCATTCGCCAGCCGGTTCTGTCTCTTCTTTCCGCGTTCAAACAAATACGAAAGCCCGGTGTCGAACTCCGTCGTGTTCGTTATGTTGTCCCAATTGAACTGGCTGGGACGCAGCGGCAATCCTATGTAATCGACGCCCAGCGTCGGATTCGGGCGCAAATTCGCTGTGACCTCCGCGTCTTTTGCCTGCGCAATGGTCGTGCGCTCCGCCAGCAAAGCATGATTGTGGGCCAGAGCCAGTTGCACGGCTTGGTCCAGCGTGATTCGAACGGGCGATTGCACCGCCTGGCCGGAAGCCAGAGCCACCACGCCCACTAATGCACCCAAAAGGGCCGAAAGACGCACAGCGCGATAGAACATTTTATTCCTCAAGGGAAATGCTGATGCGGGCACACAAGCGCCCGGGAACTAACTAGGATTTACAGGGAAGGAGGCGCCCGGCTTGGAACTGCAGAAACAACGGGGCCAGCGTGCAGTAAAGGCTCGGCCAGCGGCGTTTGTGGCCCGACGGCCAGAAACACCGGCGCCGATTGCGAAACGATTGGTTGCTGGGCCGCTTGATGGCCCAGATGGCAAATAGGGCAAGTCGATTCGGCGGTCGTTGAATTGTGATGGTGCCAGACGCTGCCCGCACCCGTAGCCACTGCCAGTAAGAGAGCCAGCAACAGGGCAAAACCGATTCGCCGGGCTTTCATGTTGAAAAGGACTTTCATGCCCCCAAGGTACAGCGCAAGGTTCAACCCAAGCTCAATTGTACGTCAGACGGGCCGCACAAGTAATTGGTTGCAACTTTCTGATACAGGGGAAGTAACCCTCTAGGAAGATGCTTCCAGCACCCTTTCGGTCAGCCGCACGCACCGTTCCACGCGTTGTCGCAGCGGGCCTTCGATTTCTTCGTGGCGCTTCCGCAGCGCCATAAGTTCATCCGCAATATTCAGCGCGGCCAGAACTGCGACTCGTGTGGAATCCACCTGCCTCGTAGATTCGGCGACGGCACGCATTTTCTCATCTACGAACGCCGCCACCTTGCGAAGGTGCGCTTCTTCCTCGCCCTCCGCCTGCACGTTGTACGTTTGGTCGAAAATCTCTACTTTCATGAACGGTCTCCCGGCTGGCGTCGCTCATTCTGCTGCATCCAGCCCGCTGAGCGCAAGCTTGCCATTCTCACCACAGCAGTTTCAAGCCGAATTGGATCTGCCGCGACGTGGTGGATGTGCTCGTGATTACCCCTGCCGTCGGAGAAACTCCGGAGGGAGTGAACACAATCGGATTCGGCGTATTGAAGTTGGCTCGGTTCAGCAAATTGAAAAGCTCCGCACGGAACTGCAGCGTGAAGCGCTCGCGAATCGCCGTATCCTTCAGCACCGAAAAGTCCCAAGTCGCCAGTCCCGGCCCGGTCAAACTATCTCTTCCCAGATTCCCGTAGAACCCGGTGTTTGGAGACGGCGGAGACGTCGGCGGAGGCGGCTGCAAGAACGCGGCTGGGTTGAACCATTGCTTTGGGCTGCCCAGAATGATGGGCCCGCTGAACAATGGATTCACGAATGGCCGCACCGGATTTTTGGAATCGCCATTGTTCGACGGGTTGTAGCTCAACTGCGGCGTGAAAGGGAATCCCGATTGCGCCGTCACGATAGAATTTACCGACCAGCCGCTCGCGGCCGCACTTGCGAAGCCGCTCAGCCCGCTCCAGTAACGCCTTCCACGGCCAAACGGCAACTCGTACGCTGCGTCAATCACTCCTATGTTTCTCACGTCGTAGGTTGCAGGTCCCCAATCGGCGTGCAAATCAAAGGGGTTCGACACCAACCCCGGCGCATTCCCTGCCGTCGTCGAGTTCAGCGAATCGCCATCGTCAAGCGCTTTCGACCAAGTGTAAACACCGCGCAAAGCGAGTCCTTGGCTGAACCGGTGATTCACGTCCACCTGCAGCGCATTGTAGGAACTGACTCCTTCCGAGAACCACGCCCATGCCGCGCCGAGCGCTGGATTCGAGTTTGGAGTTCCACCGGGGATGAAGAATGTTCCTGCCGGAATCGGCGATCCGGCCAGCGGCGCAGGAAAGCCTGCCGGAAAATCCGCTGGACACGGAGCCGCGGGACAGACGACAGGCGTTGGCTCATTGTCATCCAGACTGAGGATCTCGTGATAGCCATGCGCTCCCACGTAGCCCACCGTCACCACCGTATTCGGCAGCACCTGCTGCTCCACTCTCAGCGAATACGAAATCAACGTCGGCGTGTTCATATTTTGCTGGACGCCCGCCGGCAACACCTTCCCTGTTGTCGACGTTGGCACGGGGAGACTGGACACCGGAAGATTTGCAATACTGAACGTTGGATTAAACGGCGCATTCTGATCCATCCGGTACCCGAGAGCGTCCTGCAGATCGTTGTACATGCCGAATCCCGCGCGGATCACGGTCTTAGGTCCGATTGGGCTCCACGCCAGTCCGATTCGCGGTTGCAGTAGAAACTTTGCGTTGTTCGTCGTAAATGCTGAGTCGCCGATGTGCGGCTGCGTTTGCAGCGCCCCGTTGTTGAAGACGAAAGTCGCCGCGCGCCCATTTGCCTCATTCCATCCGGTGGTGAACTCATCGCGCAGCCCCAGCGATACGGTCAGGTTCTGCCTCACGCGAATCGTGTCCTGCGCATAAAAAGCTCCCAAGAGCGAGCGCCAATTCATCTCCGTAGGAGTCGGATCGAAGAGGAAGGTTCCAACCGTGTTGCTGAGAAACTGTTGCAAACCGGTGAATGTTGCTTGCCCGAATTGGCTGAGCGCCAGTTCCTCGTTCGAATGAACTTGCTGGAACCAGGCACCGAAGCTGAGTTGGTGCTGTCCCTTGGTCAGCATCACTTGGTCTTCATATGTGAATAGATTGCGCCGCACGTTCAAATTGCTTCCATTGTTGCTTCCCGCCAGGCCGACTTGGGCAGCCGGGTTCGATGCCGAGCTTCCTCCGACAACGATTGCCCCCACAGGATGGCCGCCCACAAATCCCGGCAACGCAGCCGCTGGCGTTCCCGGTGTCGGTTCTCCGGTAAAAAAATAGCCCGCTCGCGAATAACCGAAGCGTGCCGTGTTAAGGAGAGTCGAAGAGAAAACGTGCGTTTCTTCCACACTGAACACTTGCTCGCGCAAGCTCTCGACGTCCTGGCTGAAAGGATCGGCGATCGTCGGAGTCACGTCAGCGCTGTCATCGATCGTGTAAATCCCGGCCAGCGAATCCTTCTCCGAAATCGTATGGTCGATTCGCGTCGTCCCAAAATCATCTCGAATGGTTTGCAGCGGATGGCTGAAGGCCTGCGCGATTCCTCCGAAGTCCGTGCCATTCGCGCTCTGCACCGGCCATGCATTGATGAGAGGAGAAATGCCCACAAAAACAGTTCCGGAAGCGGGGCACGGATTCGGCGCCGGAGTAACCAGCGAGCACGGCAGGAAGCCATTGCGCGCATTCGTATCCGGAACCAGCGCAACACTCGTCTGATGTAGATGCTGCAGGAACGCCTCGAAATTTCCGAAAATAAAAGTCTTGTTCTTTTGAATCGGGCCGCCCAGCGAGCCTCCGAACTGATTGCGCTGGAAAGGCGGCGCCGAGCCTTTGTCGAAAAAGTTCGGGGAATCGAGCGCGCTGTTGCGCAAGAACTCGTAAATCGAACCGTGCAATCGGTTCGTCCCGGATTGCGTCACAATTAGAACCTGCGCACCCGGCCGCTTGCCGTACTCCGCGTCGTACGAATCCCGAAGCACGTTGAATTGGCGCACCGCATCCACCCCGAGCAATTCCTGGCTCGTCCCGCCCGGCTGCATGTTGTTTTCTGCAGCTCCCGTGAATTCCACGCCGTTCAGTAGGTACAAGTTCTGCTGCGGGCGGTTTCCCGAAACTGAAAAATTGTTCCCCACCGTCGAATTCGATACGCCGACGCCGCCGGTCTTTTGCGAAGTGAAATTCACAACACCTGGATTGAGCGGCATCAACAGGTCGTAGCTTCTTCCATTGAGCGGCAGGTACTTCACCTGCTGCTCGCCCACAAGCCCCGAGATATCTCCAGTCGTCGTGCTCACTGGCGGAGCGTCAGCATTCACTGTCACTTGCTGGCTCACCTCTCCAACTTGCAACTGCAGGTCTGCCGTCGCTGCCTGGTTCACCGCCAGCCGGACTCCTCTCCGGACCTCTTTCTCGAATCCCGGCTTCTCCGCTCGAACTTCATATTCGCCCACCGGCAGAGCCAGCACCTCGTAACGTCCGGCCGCATCCGTCGATGTGCTGCGCGTGAAACTGGTGTTCACATCCTGCACGGTGACAGTGGCTCCTGCAACTGCCGCGCCGGACGAGTCCGTCACTGTTCCCGATATGCTCGCGGAAGTTTGCGCGTAAGTACCACGCACGAAAAATAGAAACGTCATGGCGGCAAGGCACGCCAGAATGTCCAAAACTCTTCTCCTTTGCGGCAGGAGGCTGGCGCCGTGCGCGGATCGTTTAGATAAACTTGCCAGAAGTGCATGAAATGGATTCAGCCTCATTTTGAAATACCTCCATGCTGAAAAATTGAGATTGGACTTGCGGTTTCTGCGGGCGTGAACCGTTACACGCGCTTCCACAGCAAATTCCGCGGAATGAACGAATATATACGGATGCTATCGTGATATCAATACGTTTATGGTCGCAGTAGGAGTATTTGGAGGCTTACGGACGGACGATCATTACTTCTGTGGATTTGATCAGCGCGGCGACGGTATCGCCTTTGCGGAGGCGCATCTCCCGCACCGCGTCTGCGGTGATGATCGAAGTGATATGCTGCTCGCCGATGGAAAGCGTAACTTGCGCCAGCAGCCCGCTGGTCTTGAGCGCGACCACGCGGCCCACTAGTTGATTGCGTCCGCTGATGCGGCGAAAACTTGAACGGCGCTCCGCTACATCAACTCGCCGCAGTGTGCGCGAAAGAAATCGATCCACTTCCGATTCCGGCACACGATGGTGTCCGCCCGCAGTTTTCACTGTGCGCAATTTGCCGTGGTAAATCCACTGCTTCAGCGTGGGATAGCTGATGCCCAGAATTTGCGCTGCGTCCCGCGGCTTCAGCAAGTTGGGAGATTGTTTCGGCATAGAAGATTCTACGTGACCCGAAGCGTCGCCCCGAGTTTTTCGGCGAGCGCCGCCGCGATTCGTCCCGAAAATTCCGTCAGTTGCGATTCCGTCAGCGTCGCTTGATCGCTCTGAAACGTCACGCGAAGCAGCAGCGAATATTTTCCCGCCGGAATCTGCCCGCCGCGAAAAAGATCCGCCGCTTCGACCCGGCGCAGTTCCGGAATACCGAGTGCGCGAACCGTTTCTTCAACACTTGCGAACATCGTAGCGTCGGAGACCACCAGTGAAAAATCGCGCTCCACCGCAGGGAATCGCGGCAGCGGCTCGTACTGCAAAGACGTGCTGTGCTTTGCGACGGCATCGAGCAACGGTTCAAGCTGTAGCTCCGCAAGATAAACGTCTTTCCGCAATTTGAATCGCTGCGCCACCGCGCGCGCAAGCTGCCCCGCCACTCCAATTGCGCTGCGACCGTTTGCTCGCAGCGACAACTCTGCCGCGTGTCCGCTCACAAGCCAGGCCTTGCGCGTCGGCTCCCAACGTCCGCCGCCGGCCAGCATCAAGATTTCGTAGATGTCGCCCTTTAGATCGGCGAATGAAAACTCGCGCGCCGCTTCGTGTATGGACTGTTCGCGCGCTTCGCCTGTCACGCCCAGCGTCAGCGTGCGCGTCTCGACCGGTTTCCCGTCGCGCACTTCGTAAGTCTTGCCAACTTCGAACAGCCGCACATTTTTCTGCGAGTGATTCAAGTTCCATTCCAGCGCCGCGACCATGCTGATCGCGCCAGAAGTCCGCATCACCGAAGCATCTTCGGAAAGTGGGTTGCCGATTTCGGCTGTTGCTCGATTCTCAGGACGAAAAATTGCATCGCGCTCCGGATCCACCAGCGGAATCGCGATGATTTCTTCGTAGCCCAGCGCCACGAGCCTCTCTCGCAGCCGCTTTTCTTCGTGAGCGTGTGGCAATCGCGCCGCTGGCAACTTCGCCGCAGGCAAGCGTGGCGGGAATTTGTCGTAGCCATGAAGCCGTGCGACTTCCTCGATCAGATCGATTTCGTGCGTCACGTCTCCGCGCCACGACGGAACCGTGCAAGCCCACGTGGCCACGAGCGAGCCTGCGCTGCTGCGGTTCGCATCCACGCGCACTGGCGCGAATCCCAGCGCTGCGAGAATTTCTTCAATTTCGCGGTCCGGCACATCCGCGCCCATCACGCGCAGCAATTCCTTGCGCGACAACTCAATCTTTCGGGCCGCCTCGGGACTCGGATAAACATCGATCACTCCAGCGAGCACTTCTCCGCCCGCAAGCTGCTGAATTAATTCCGTTGCGCGCTTCGAAGCAAACTCCGCCATCCCAATATCGGCGCCGCGCTCGAACCGCAGCGAAGCCTCTGTTCGCAACCCAAGCGCCTTCGAAGTTTGACGCGTCGAAATCGGATCGAACCACGCAGACTCGATCAGCAGATTCTTCGTCGCAAAACCGATTTCGCTCTCCGCGCCGCCCATCACGCCGCCGATTGCCACCGGCCCTCGCGCGTCGCATATCAAACACATGCCGTTCGCCAATTTCCGTTCGACTCCATCGAGCGTCCGCATCGTTTCGCCGGCCCGCGCGCGCCGCACGATGATCTGTTTCTCCGCGAGCTTGTCCAGATCGAACGCGTGCAGAGGCTGCCCCAGCTCCAGCATCACGTAATTCGTCGCGTCCACCACGTTGTTGATTGACGATTGTCCAAGAGCCTCGAGCCGTTGCCGCAGCCACTCCGGCGAAGGCTGAACCTTCACTCCCCGCACGATCCGCGCTGTGTATCGCCGGCACAAATCGCCCGCTTCAACCTCCACACGCGCCGCTTTCGCCACCGACTCCGTTGATTCGTTCACTTTCGGTTGCACCGATTTCAAATCGCGCCGGTACAGCGCCGCAACTTCCCGTGCAACTCCGAGGTGCGAAAGTAGATCCGGCCGGTTAATCGTGATTTCTGCGTCGAGTACCGGCCCTGCCGCAGTTTCCTCTACCGAATCCACCGACGTTCCCGTCATCGACAAACGCGCACGCAGCTCCGTCGCCGGCCCGCTCACGTCGGTAAATTCCTTCAGCCAGTTGTACAAAATTTTCATCGTCGCTCAGGCCGCAACAGCTCGGCGTCTACGGAAACTGCCGCAAAAATCTCACATCGTTCCGGAAAAATTGCTGCAAATCGTCGATGCCGTATTTCAGCATCGCCAGCCGGTCCACGCCCAATCCAAACGCGAACCCGCTGTAGCGTTTCGCGTCGTAGTTCACAAATCCGTACACCGCGGGATTCACCATTCCGGCGCCGAACATTTCAATCCATCCCGATTGCTTGCATGTCCGGCATCCCCTGCCGCCGCAAACGTGACATGACGCGTCGAACTCCGCCGAGGGCTCGGTGAACGGAAAATAGCTCGGTCGCAATCGCACGCGCGTCTGCGGCCCGAAAAATTGCTTCGCAAAATATTCAATCGTCCCCTTGAAATCACAAAACGTAATGTCCGTATCGACCGCGAGTCCTTCCAGTTGATGAAACATGAACGAGTGCGTCGCGTCCGGATTGTCTCGCCGGTAAACTTTTCCCGGCACAACGATGCGTACCGGCGGCTGCTGTTTCTCCATCGTGCGCGCTTGCATCGGCGAAGTGTGGGTGCGCAACAAATATCCCGGCGCATTGGCGATGTAAAACGTGTCCATATTGTCGCGCGCCGGATGATGCTCGGGAATGTTGAGCGCTTCGAAGTTGTAATACGCCGTCTCGATCTCCGGCCCCTCCACCACGGAAAATCCAATCGAACCGAAAATCCGATACAGCTCCTCGTACGTTTGCCGGACCAGATGCTCCGTCCCGATCGCCCGCCTCACCCCCGGAAGAGAGAAATCAATTTTCGTTGTATCGGTAAAACCAACAATTTCTAATTCTGTCTTGGCGTGCGCTAGCAGCTCCTCGATCTTCGTGAAATAAACACTGATGCCCGTGCCGATCCAGCGCTTCGCTTCTGGAGGCGCTTTTCTCAGCCAGTTCTCATTGATTCGCGATTTGACGCTGTTATTTCGTCCGACCCAGCGCACCCGAACCGCTTCCAGTCCTTCGGCGCTCTCGACTTCGTCGATCTCTTTCTTGGCGAGCCGCAGCAGCTCGGGGAAAAACGCGGAAATGTGCTCTTCGGAAGACACTCCGAGATTGTCGAATGTCAGATTCGTTTTTTCGAGGATGTCGGGCATGCTGCGTGCGCGAAAACTTTACGCCGAAGTGGGCGCTTTCGCCGCGGCGCTCAAGTGCTGTTTCGCTTGCGCCACCAGCGCCGCAAAACTTTCCGGCTCGCGCACCGCCAGGTCGGCCAGAATCTTGCGGTCGAGTTCGACGCCGCCCGTCTTCAATCCGTGCATCAACTGGCTGTACGAAATCCCGTTATTCCGCGCTGCCGCGCCGATGCGCTGGATCCACAGCGTGCGGTAATCGCGCTTGCGCGTTCGCCGGTCGCGGTAGGAATACCGCAGCGAACGGTTCATCGCTTCCTTCGCCGAGCGGTAGAGCTTGCTCTTGCTCAGGAAAAATCCTTTTGTGTGCTTCAAAATCTTCTTCCGCTTCGCGCGCCGTTTGGTCC
>Ga0126371_10000273_pt1 | contig 41383 bp, 51 predicted proteins | sample PanSoiMetaPlot_4_FD_110145 | JGI IMG/M metagenome (GOLD analysis project Ga0126371, IMG submission 110145) | Tropical forest soil microbial communities from Panama - MetaG Plot_4 | ecosystem: Environmental > Terrestrial > Soil > Tropical forest > Bulk soil | place: Panama | collected 2016-02-17
ACGGCTACGGCTACGACGACGGCGGCTACCGCTACGGCGACGGCTACGGCTACGGCTACGGCTACGGCGACTACGGCTACGGCCACGGCCACGGCTACGGCTACGGCGGCTACGGCGATGGCTACGGAGGTCTCGGCGACGGCTACGGAGGCTACTGACCCAGGGAGGCAAAGATGCGTAGGGCTAGAATCTCGTACACGCAGATCAGGTATCTCGATCTGGACCCTGATAACTACGAGTGGCCTGACGGCGAGGACCCCTCGCCGGAGAAGATGATCGAGAGCGAGCGCGTGAGCTTCAACGAGAACGGACCGGAGGAGTACTTCGGCATCTTCGAGGACAAGCCGGACAAAGAGGAGTTCTCGATCGAGCTGGTGGTGGAGGAGGAGTAGACGGCTGATCTACATCATCCATCTGGACGGAGCGCTCATGCAACCGAAGCATGGGCGCTTCGCCCGTCATTACATCGGATGGACGAACGACGAGAGCCAGGCCGCCCTGGCCGACAGGATGAAGTTGCATTGGGCTGGGCGGGGCAGCAAGTTCCTGGCCGCCGCTCGTCGGGCGGGCGTACCCTTTCGCCTGGTGGCGGTCTATCGAGGTACGCGCGCGGACGAGCGGCGACTCAAGAACACGGCGCACAGCGAGCGTTATTGTCCTGAGTGCGCCATCGACCCGGAGATCAATCCTCGCTGGCAAGCCGAGCTCCGGCGGCGCGGCCTGTTCGGGGCTCCCGGGGTAAACGGGGCTCCCGGGGTAAACGCCGCCAATAAATCCGCCAGACGTACTCTGCTAGACTCATTGGAGTCGGTCAGCCTGAGTCAGCTCTATGGGGAGCTAAGGAGGTACGCAGACGTGTTCGCGGACAAAGAGGAGAAGGAGAAGCCGAAAGAGGAGAAGCCGCCGGTGAAGGAGCACCCGCTCAGGCCGCCGGCCGGGAGCGGGTGAGTGGCTGACGGGCCGAAGTGCTCCGCCTGCGGCGCCTATCCGTGCGTGTGCGCTGTGGACCTGGACGGGGACGACCCCGATGAGTGAGCAGATCCCGCTGAGCTGCTAGACTGGTCTTGGCCACGTTGGCCCTCCTTGGGTGGAAGTCGTCGGCTAGCGCCGGCGACTTCTTTTTGTTAGACTGCCGGCATGGCAGTTGACACGCAGGCGGCGTTCGGCCGCATCCCTCTCGACCAGATCGACGCGGCTGATGTGACCGCCGACGTCAGCGAGCTCCGGCAGTCTATCGAGCAGAACGGGCTGATCAACCCTATCGTGGTCAGGTCCAAGACGGACGGCCGCTTCGAGGTGGTGGCTGGCCATCATCGGCTGGCGGCGGTGAAGGGCATCGAGGGCGCGACCACGATCGAGGCGCAGGTACGCGACGCCGACCCGGCCACCCACGTGGTTCTGGCCACCGTCGAGAACATGCACCGTCGCACTCTGGGGCCGATCGAGGAGGCCCGGCAGTACGACGTGCTCCGGAGGGAGCACGGGCTCAGTCAGGAGGACATCGCGCGCCGGGTGGGGCGGAGCCACCCTCACGTGAGCAAGCGTCTGAGCCTGCTCCGTCTGCCCGACCACGTGCAAGGTCAGGTCGGTGACGAGCTGAGCATCGGCGCCGCTGAGGAGCTGGTGAAGCTGCACACGGCTCCGGAGGTCCTGGCCGTGGCGCACACGGCGATCCTGAGGGGGACGCCGGTCGACGCGGCGGTCAACGGCGGCCTGGCGCGTATCGATCGGGAGAATCGGATCGCGAGCGCGGTCGACCGGCTACGCACGGAGCACGGCCGTGAGCCGTGGGAAGGCGTGCTGGGCAAGAACGGTTGGCGGGTGGTGAGCGAGGACCCTCAGCCGGACGAGCTCTACTGGCCGTCGACCAGGCCGGATGCGGAGGACTTCCGGTGGGGCATCGCTGACGACGCCACGTTCTTCCAGGTGACCACTGAGCCGCTGGCCCACATGAACGACTCTGATCCACAGGTCGCGGAGTCGGCGGCCAAGCTGGTCAGCCTGTTCAGTCAGGGCACGGTCGATCAGCCGGCCAAGGCGGTCAGCTCCACCGAGGCGGCGGAGATCCGGCAGAAGGCGGAGCGCGCCCACTGGAAGCAGATGAAGCGCGTCGACGAGGGCAGGGAGGCGCACCTGACCAAGCGAGTGCGAGGCGCGGCGGCCAAGCCCGCTGACGTGCTGGACTTCGTCAGTCAGGCGTTTCTAGACGTTCTCCCCAAGAGCGTCTACGACACGGTCATGGCCAGGGCCAACGTGGCCCGGGTGGAGCGCACGAACGGGTTCGGCGAGATGTGGGATCTGCCCTCGTACCTGGCCGGTCGAGGCACCTGGGTCAAGCTGGCCTATGGCGCCGCGTTGCAGGTGCGTGAGAACGAGGTCGACGAAGCGATCAGGCAGAAGATCCGTCTGGCCCACGGCGATCAGGCCGATCGGTTCCTGCGTTACTTTCAGGAGCTGGAGCGGACGGGCTACTCGTTGAGCCAGGAAGAGGCGGAGCTGGCCAACATGGAGGCAGACGCGTCTCCGCCTGACGACGATCCGGTCGATCAGTAGGCATCCCTTTCTTTCACATGAGGGGCCATCAGGCTTGTCCTGGTGGCCCCTTTCTGTTATGTTCGAAGCCCCAAAGGAGGTGACATGGTCGAAGGAGACGGACTTGTTCAGGTGCGCGAGATCGCGGAGATGATCGGGCTCAAGCCCGATCGTCTGAACGTGATGCGTCGCAAGGGCGTGTTCTACGCGGTAAAGCTGCCGACCAGGGTCTACGCGGTCCGACAGGAGGACCTGGCGGAGGTGATGGACCGTATCAGTCGATATCAGGCCAAGGTGCCGTTCTGGCCGGACAGGAACATGACGATCGCGGAGGCGTGCGCGGCCTTGCGTGTGAAGCCGGTGAGCGTCTACTCGATGATGACGACCGGGACGTTGACCCGTGCGCGAGACGAGCTCTGGCACTTCCCGACTCGCGAGAGCGTGCGACGTCTCCAGACGCGGCGTGGACTGCGAGTGTCGGCGTGAGCGAGTTCATGGACGACTGCACGCACGCGGGAGTGGCGCAAGGCACGACATGTCTGTTGTGCGGGAGGACGGCGTGAGCGACGAGCCGACGCCATGGCGTCACCAGGCGGAGGGCGTGAGCATGTTCCTGGCGGGTTCAGGAGCGGCCTGGTTCGACCCTCGCCTGGGTAAGACGCGTACGGCCCTGGAAGCGCTCAGGCTCTGGGACGGCATGGATCGCGTCGACCGGGCGGTGATCGTGGGGACGGTCAACGCGCTGGAGGTGTGGCGTCGGGATCTGGCCACGTACATGCCCTACTGGGGAGTGGAGGTGGCCAGGTCCTTGACGCCTACTCCGCCAGCCTTGACGACGCGGGCCATCATCGTCAACCCGGACATTTTGCGCGAGCAGCGTGGGCGGCCAGGCTGGCTGCTGGCGCTGCTCAGGTGGGCAGGATCGAAGAGCGCGCTGATCCTGGACGAGTGCCACAAGTACGCCAGCAACCCCCGGTCCAAGGAGTACGGTGCGGTGCTCAAGTTGGCGTTGGCGGCCAGGGTGGTCTGGGAGCTGACCGGGACCTATTACGAGCAGAGCGCGCTGGACGCGCATCATCAGCTCAAGATGTTGGGTGATCGGTATCCGTTGCGCTGGTGGGACGACCGCAAGTTCGGCGACCAGTACTGCAACAAGAAGTTCAATCAGTATCGGGGCCCGCTCCGGACCGGGCATCGGAAAGACGGCAGTGAGTACCAGTACCGTGGTGGTGGATACGACTACAGCGGGATCAAGGATGGGGCTGAGCTCGACTTGATGCGGGCATTGGACGGCGTGGTCTTGCGTCGGCGTCGGGACGAGTGCCTGGATGTTCCGGCGACGCGGATCATGTCTTACTGGGTGGACCACTGCGACCAGGCCGTGACGCTGAGGCGGGACGAGATGGAGTCACTACGGAGTGAGCTGGTGCTGCTCAAGACGCAGCGGACGGTCGAGTACGTCACAGAGTTGACCGAGAGGCCGGTGGTGGTGTTCGGCCATCATCGAGCCTTCATCAGGCATATCGCCAACCACTTTCAGGCCCCGGTGATCGCGGGCGAGACGACTCAAGCCCAACGCGTAAAGATCGCCAATGAGTTCCAGGCCGGCAAGCATCCGGTGTTGGTGGCGATGCTGGCGATGGACGCGGTGGATCTGTCGAGGGCCGACCACTGCGTCTACGGCGAGATCGACTGGAGCGCGACGAAGATGCGGCAGTCGATGGACCGGATCGTGAACGGCAATAAGGACCGGGAGACGGTAGCTCACGTGCTTCTGGTGTCGGGATCGGTAGAGGAGGAGATATGGAATCGTATCTTGATGAAGGGTCAGGCGATCGAGCGCCTGGACCAGGCGGCGAGGCGACTTCGAGAACTGGGTCTGGACATGGCCGAGCTGAGCTCATGAGACTGCTCCTGGAGAGCTACGATGACCTCGTCGATGATCTCGTCGACATGGTCATCATCGTCACCTGGGGGCAAGCAATCAAGGGGGACTCTCTCTGATGCTCTTCGACACTCCATCTGGCGACAGCGGCGGGGGAAGTGGAGGCAACTGCGGTAAGTGCAACGGGTCGGGAATCGTCACCTGTCCGGATTGCAAGGGCACCGGGACGGCTCAGTGTCCCACGTGCAAGGGCAGTGGTGTCGAGGGTGGCATGTCTTGTAGCGGATGCAACGGGACGAAGACCAGTCCTTGCATAAAGAACATCTTCTGTGTGGACTGCGGAGGCACGGGTAGTGCGTGAGTGAGGTGCGCATGACGATCGATCTGTACTGGCGGAGCTACCTGGAAGCTCACCCCGAGTGCGCCGAGCACAAGCCTTACGAGCACGACTCACTTCTCGACCCCCACGGCTGCGGGCATTGCCGCGATTGCCATGACCCGCGCCCGTACGGGCCGTCCTGTGGCCACTCGGCGGGCTGTCCCGGCTGCTGATGCGTCTCTACGCCTGCCCGGTCTGCGCCCATATGCCGGTGGAGCACGGGCCGGATGGGTGCTCGGGCACGGCGGCCTACGCGGGAGACGCTCATCCCCGTAGACAACCCTGCGGCTGCCGTGCTATGGTCAACGGAGAGCTGGTGCGAGACCCGCTAATCAGCTCACCTCAATTCCCCAAGGAGGTAGTATCACAGCCCATGGGTATCATGGACCAGATCAACGCGGAGGTCGGACCCCCGCCCACGCAGATGGACGGCAAGATCGCCGGCTCGGAGGTGAAGAATCTCCTCTGGGTCAACAAGGTGCCGTTCGAGATCACGTCGCCGCCGCAGCAGAGACAGAAGCCGCCGCAGTTCATGGTGGCCCGGCCGGACGGCTCCATGCCGTCCACGCATCAGTGGTGGGTGCCGGTGCGACTGCTCCAGCCTCGTGGGGACGGGACCTTCGGGTACGTCCTCCAGGACGATGGCGAAGGCGGTCAGGGCACGGTCGACCACATCCTCACGTTCGACGCCGGGTCGGACTATCGGAACGGGCAGATGCAGGCGCTGGGACGTTACGTGCAGGCGCACGGCGCGGCCGGCCCTCTCATGCTGACCAAGGGGGACGTCAAGGGTCGGGGGGTGGCCCCCTGGGTCATGGACGACTGGAAGGGCACGTCTCTCCCTCAGGCATCCTCGGCCCCCGCTCCCGTCATCGCCGACGACTACCAGTACCAGACGCGCGAGAGCGACGGCAAGCGCTTCCGCTGGAAGCAGGGTATGGCGAGCTGGGAAGAGGTGCCGGAGGCACCGCTCCCCCCTCCGTTGCCGGCCGGGCCTCCGCCCCTCCCGACGCCACCGGCCGGTAGCGTCGTCACGCACGCTCAGCCTATTCCGGCCACGCGGATCATCCAGGGCCTGGCCACCTCCGAGGGCATGTCGTCGGAGCCCGTAAGGGTCGAGCAGGTGATCGAGCCCGTCAGGCAGGCCGTCTACGCGGGTGACGGCGTGGTCCGCCAACCGTCTGGGGTCTCCACTGCGAATGCCATCGGCACGGATGCCGAGGAGGCGGCGAAGAGGGGCTCTCAGACGGCCGTGTCGCCCCCGCCCGCCGTGGGAGTCGAGTCGTCCGTTCCCGCCCCTCTCGGGGCACCTCAGCCCCTCCAGGGGGGTGGCATGCAGACCGCGATGCGTCAGGCGTACGACAACAAGACCACGATCCTGGTGCGGGCGCACTGCGACGCCTGCGGAGTCGAAGTGAACAGTCCGGCCTGGTACAACCGAACGAACGACACGTGGATGCAGTCGCACCCCTGCAGCAAGACGCAAAAGCAGCGGGCGCTCAACGTGACGAAGGAAGTCCGAATCGTGGCGGGAGTGTCGTGAGTCACTGGCTGGAGGCAGCGCTTCAGGACGGCTTGCGCGCGGTCGACTCCAACGAGCTGATCGAGCGGGCGGCCAGGCACCAGTTGTTGGTGGACATCTACCGTGATGAGAGGGCGGCCAGGCGCGTCTCTCCGTCGCTGATCGCCGAGGAGTGTCGGCTCAAGCGGATCAAGCGCTATCGGCGCCATCAGCCGAGACCTGGCTGGAACTGGGGGGCCGCCAAGGGCGGCCGCCCCTCCGCCGGCTCGGCTCTGCACTTCGCTCGCGGCTACTTCGGCGAAGGGCTCATCGTGGCGGCCCTGAGCGCCGTCTGTCAGACCTACCAGACTCCTGACGGCCTGCAACAGGGATCGGGGGCTCATCAGTTCGATATTCTGGGCGTGTCCCCCTGGGCGGTCTTCGAGTGTGAGGCGGTGGGAGCGAGCTTCCTGGCGTACCCGGACATGATCATCCTCACGCAGGACGGCGGCCCGGAGCTGATCCAGATCAAGACGCCGAGCGTCTTCGCCTTCGATCGCTATCGACGAGATGGCGGGGCCTCGATTCGCAAGCGCTACGGACCGCAGACGGCGGCTGAGATGTACATCGGGCGCCGACTCGGTATGCCCTTCGAGCGCAATCACGTCCTGTGTTTCACGTGGGAGGGGTTCACGCCAGGCTCGGACGAGGCCAGAGCGGGCAAAGAGATCAGGGCCATCGTGGAGACGGTGGCCTGGGAAGACGGCATGGATCGGTTCGTGGAGTCGATTGCGGAGGAGATCCTCGAAGACGACGCGGCGGCAGAACGTGGCGCCTGGCCGATCGCGTACCCGCTGGGCACGAGATGGCCATGCGATTACTGCAACTACGCGCGAACATCCGACAGCGACAACCCTGGATGCGAGGAGAACGAGAAATGGGAACCACGGCTGCTCAGAAGTATGGCGGCGACACCGGACGGATCTTCAGCTCCACCGAGGCCGATGACCTCGCCGTCACCGCTACCTCCGTCGGCGAGCCCGGTGAGCCCGGCCCCTACGCCTCCGGCGGGGAGTTCGGCCCTCCCTCCGCCACTGCCGTCGTGACGGACGCTCCGCAGGAGCGGCTCATCCATCATCGGGTGGCGGACCTGGAGACGATCAACCACCAACTCTCGCTGCACATCCAGGTCCTGGAGAAGGACCTGAAGCGGTGCCTGGCGCATCTGGGGCTGAGCCAGTGACCCCCCTCATCGGCCCCTGCACCTGTGCCTGCGGGTACTGCATGAAAGGCGAGCACAGCTCCTGCAAGTACAACTGCGGGAGGAAGGAGTGAGGCAGAGTCCGGAGTCTGGAAGTCCTTGGGCGGGCATCGCGCTGGCGCTCGTGTTGATCGCGATCGTGATTCTGGTGGCGTTGATCGTGTCGCTGGTGCCGAGATGGGCGAACCTGTTCCAGCCTTGACGTGCGTCTGCGATCACTCCGAGAACGATCACCTGATCGATGATGCCAACCCGAGTCATACGCTAACTCGTTGGCCCTGTCTGGTCGACGACTGTGACTGCGAGGACTTCGAGGAGGACGAGACGAAGTGAACCACGACGGGCGACGTCGAGCCACCAAGGTCCTTGGCCTGAGTAAGGATCGGAATGCCGATCTTCTCGACTCCTGCATCCTCTGCGCCTTCGTCAAGGTCCAGATCATTGGTGCCAGGGAGACTCTCTACGCCGATCAGCAAGGACGACAAATCGACCTGGTCGTCAACCCTCGAGTCGAGCCGCCCTATGGCTTCCGGTTCCCCTTCGCCCTGGAGAAGCGGCCGCCCTGCGCGGGATGCAAGGGAGGCGTCAGAGAGCGACGGACGGTCGTCAACGGGGAGATCGTCAGCAGCCGGGATTCCTGTCCGGACTGCTACGGCACCGGCCGTCAGCTCCGAGGAGACGAGTTCGCGCCGCTCTGCGAGTCCTGCGCTCAGTTCGTCATGGCCTGGCTGGAGGTCAGAGGTCGACTCCACGTGGAGCGGCATATGACGGCCGGCGGTAAGCTCATGGTGGCGACGCCGGCCATGCTGGCGCGGATGCTGGCCGGCGGCGCGCAACAGGACAAGGCTCCGGGGCTGGCCAGGATCGGGTTGCCAGGCATCCAGCGATGAACCGATGGCCAGGCTGGACCAGAGCGGACTCGGCTTCGATCATCGCGGCTGTCGCTGGCCTGGTCATCCTCTGTCTGTTGACGCGATAAGGAGGACGTGATGTTCGATGATCCGTACCCGCCTACGCCGCCACCGGACCCTCTGATTCCGGGCAATCCCTACGACGACGACCCCGACGAGTCGTGATCCGGAACAAGATCGACGGCCGGGACGTGCCCATGAAGGTCCAGCACGGGGATGCCTGTCACGGGGGAGATGGAGGCATGTGCACGTGCACGCCCACGCTCGTGGTCGACGTCAGGCGACAGCGACTGGAGCACTTGACTTGCCCCGACTGTCCTGTCAAGCTGTATCCCCGCACGCCCTGGGGAAAGAGATGGAAGACGTGTCGTTGCTGCGGCAGGTCGTGGAGGCCTCTGCTCGATGGTGGATTCGCTGAACAGGTATCGCTTGACCAACCATGCGGCCATGTGCCGGTTCAAGTGGCCGAACCTCTATCGAGGACTTCTCAAGACAACTGATCTCTGGCTCGCGTACCTGGAGGAGCTCCAACTCGCTGGCGCGTCTCGTATTCCTGAACGGCGAGTCAAGAAGTTGCAGGCAATGATGGAGATGTTCGGCGTCGGCGGCCGACTGTTGGCTGTCCTGGACGCCATGGATCGTATCTATGACATCCAGGACATTCTCCTCTCAGGGAATCTGTGGGTTATGTCCGAGGAGAGCGCCGAGGCCGGCGGTGACCAGAGCCAGGTCAACGGCGTTCCCGAAGGCGTGACCGAGCCAGGCGTCGCCCAGACCGACCCCGATGGCGATCACGGCGCCAGTGGTGGTCGTGATGGTAGAAGGGGACAGCAGAGCCCCCATCGTGCCCTTCACGCCGTCTGAAGGGCCTTCTCGATCCTGGCCAGGATCGAGGCCGCGTCGACTGAGCCGCCGGCCTCGATCTCGGCCTTGATCGCGTCCAGCTCCGACTTGATGCCAGAGACACTCTGGACTCCAGCCAGAATGGCGTTGAGCGTGGCCACGATCCAGGGGTTCGGCTCGCGGTTGTCTCCGCCCGAGCCCAGAACGTTCAGCATCTCATCGAGCTTGGCTGCCAGCGTCGGGTCCATGTCGTCTCCTTCGGGCGCGCCGGTCACGGCGACCCGCACGATGCGGTCCATGTCTAGCGAGTCGGGACAGGCCGTGGGGGCATTGCCCGTGCACTCACGGTGTCCGATCACGTGCTGCCGGTCGATGGGGATGCCGTAGCGTTGGCAGATATCCCGCACCAGAGCGGCTGATGCCGCGTAGAGCTCCGGAGTGCGAGGGCCGTTGAAGTCGCCCCCGTCCTCGTGCTCTATCGCGATCGAGTCCAGGTTGTCCCCCACTCCGCCGGTCCCGGTGTTGCCGTTAGCCCAGGGAGCGTCGTCCTCCGACACCCACTGGACGATTCTGCCGTCGAGGCCGACCCCGTAGGTCGCGCTGGCCTGTTGGCCCGGCTGCTGGAACCTGGCGTTGGCGCTCTCGACAGTCCCCACCATCGTATGCAGCACCACCCATGCCGGCTGGACGTCCATGCGGTGGCCATCTCGTCCGGCGGTGAAGTTGGGGCTGCCGAGCCATCTCGCCCCGAGAGGCGTCGTCTTCATGGGTATCTATTCTACTTGCCGTGAACGCTGATGCCCAATCTGCTCAGGATGTCGACCAGTCCCAGAACCGCCGTCACCGCGCTCAGCGCTCCCAGCCAGATCCGATAAGCGGTGCGCTGTCCCTGAACCTTGAGCCAGTTGTCCCAGAGCTCGGTGTTCTGTTTGACCACCGTATCCCATTGGCCCTGCTGCCCAACGTTCTGGTTCCACAGCACGTCAACCCGATTCATCAAATTGAGATGCTCTGACATCGGCACCGTGTTCGCTCGAAGCTTCTCCAGCTCCGACGCGATGGTAGGGATCTGCTTGACGTCTCCCTCGATGCGAGCGACGGAGACGGCCAGGTTAGCGGCCCACTGGGGGATCGACGCTTCTGGTTCCATCATGAAATTAATCCCTGGTTTTGCCAGATTTCCCACGTCGCAGTGTCTTACCCATGGCGCGATGCGCGTCTCGGGCGCCGCCTCCGGTGCCACGACGGTGCGCCGCCGTGCGAGAGGCCGCTTCTAGATCGCCCGTCGTGATGTTACTCTGGCTTCCGTGGCGGTTGCTGGGCTCGTTGCAACCGCAGTTCAAGCACACTTCAGAACCAGCTCACGGTCAGGAACGTCCCGGCCGCCATGGCCCCGGAGCTGTTGACGATGATGCTGGCGGGCAAGGCCGAAGTGTCGAAGTTCAGCAACATCGGGCCGGTCTTGCTGATCCTGATGCCAGTATCGGCGCCCGCTCCCTTCAGAGTCAGGTTGAGGGCATTGGCAACCGGAGGCTGGATCATGCACCCCACCACACCGGCCGGGACCGCTATCGTGTTGTCGCCGCTGGCCAGCGTCACGGCACTGATCTGGTCGATCTGGTTGACGCCCACGATCGACCCGGAGACGACCTTGCTCCCGGTCTGGATCGTTGCGGACTGGCTGGTGATGCTCACCGTCAGGGCCACTACTTCTTCCCTCTCTTGCCTTTGCGGGCCTTGCGATAGGCCGCCGCCACAGCCTGATTCTGAGGATGGCCAGCCTTCACCATCTCCCGGATGTTGTCCGAGATGGTGCCCGGAGAGCTACCCTCCTTGAGCGGCACGACGCCCCTTCCGAGGCTTGTCAAGTGGTCGACGCTTTCCCTGCATCTGACGCTGAGGATTGTACTGGCTGTACCCGCCGAAGCTCAGCCAGCCTTGCTGCGCCGGTCTCGCGAGATCGTGTACCTGCTTCTGATCCATCAGAGCACCCTCAGCGCATTGTACCAATGAGGGAAGTAGTACTCGTTGGCTGCCGCGACCGGAGCCACCAGAGCGCACCAGATGCAGGTGTCATCAGTGAAGTTGGTCGTGAAGCTCTGCGTCCCGGGATCAGCCGGCGGACTGATCGCCTTGTAGGCGGCGAGATTGCTCGGGGGGCTGCCATCATAGGTGATGATGTCCGTGTAGGTGCCGTCAGGTCCACTCGTGACGCCGTCGAAGCTGCTCACAAAGATCATGTGCCAGGCGTGGTCCGTGACTGTCGAGCCGGGATCAGGCGAGCTGATCGGACTGCCGCTGCCAGCGGCGCTGACGGGAGCTTGATCGAAAATGCCCGCCGACACGTCTCTGAGAGCAATGATGCTCGCGGCGACGTAGTGCAGACCCGAGCTGTCGTCGTTGCTGAGACTGTAGCTCGCCGGCTCTGAATTAGCTACTCGCGTGTACAAGCCCAGGGCCGTCGAGCCCACTGTTCCAGCAGACTTCTTTACGCCCACCAGGGTCCAGCCGGCCGGCGTATTCGGCGTCGCGGGACCCAACGCCGCGCCGTATCCGTTGATCATGGCGATCAGCAAGTTGCCATTGGCGACGGCGGCGTCGACGCTGACGGTGACACTCGCCCCGAAGGCGTTGACTCCGGCGTGCGGCGTCCCGACCAACGCCGGCATATCAGGCCGAGAAGCTGGCCCGTAGGCCCCGCGCCGTATTGTTCGCCAACAGTCCCTGACCACTCAATGAGAAGACCTGATTATTGGCCTTGGCGGGAATCGTAATCCCAAATCCGGCGATAGACGCCGAGGCGTCGCCATCCAGATCGTTCGACCCGTGAGCCTGGTTGATACCGTTGGTCACGTCATTGATGTCGATGTCGAGATGGATGTGGCCGGCGGGCTTCCCGTCCGGATTGATCCTCTGCATAGTCAGGCAATCCAGATGGACCGTGGCCATCAGAGCGGCGCTACCTCGAAGAAGGCCCGAAAGGCACCGCCCGTGAAGGCGGCAGGCGCCGTGAGCTCGACGCCGAGGCAGGGATACTCTTGCGCCAACTCGGTCATCGACGTGGGCGGACTGGCGCTCGGGTTGCCCGGGGAGGTCGCGCTGAACCAGTACACTCCCTGCGGGATGCTGGCGACCGATCCGGCGAAGTTCACGGGCGAGCCTATGAGCTGGCTGGAGTTCGGCGCCGTACCACTGGGGATCTGGCTGCTTCCCGCGCTCTGCGCGCCCGCGAACGGCGCGCTCGGCCGAGCGCTCGGGGTGCCCAGGACCCCGAAGATGGTTCGTGCCGCGAAGAGCTGCAACGTGGCCTGTTGCGCGGCGCCACTGGTGATCGCCGTATCGACGATGACGATCAAGCTCTTGATGCGACTCACCACCGGTACCAGCGGAGTGTCCACCCACCTGGACCCGTTGGTGATCGTAACCCCTGACCCCGCCAACACTATCGAACCCGGTCCGTAAAGGGGAACCTCGTTCTGAGGCAGTCCGATTCCACCCATATCGAGGTGCGGATCGAGCAGCGTCAGATCGCGGAGGGCTACCTCATACGGCACCTGGCTATTCTATCATGAGGCGGGCATGGCGACCCAGAGCTCGAAGAAAGTCCCTGTCGCCAGGTTGCCCGCGCCGCTGAAGAAGTGCAGCTTCGTCACCGCGCCTTGAGCTCCAGTGAAGTATCCCGCACCCATGCGGCGTAGCACGGCGCCCGAGTTGATCTGCGCGGTGTCCCACCATATCTTCGCCTGCTGCGTGGGATCAGAATAGCGTTCCAGGTAGATACGTCCGTTCGAAGCCCACTGAGCGCCTGTACCTCCACCGGTGGTCACGAAGGCTCCCCACGAAGCCGCCGCCAGCAGACCATTGCCAACTGGTCCGCCACCATTCGTATTGGAGACATCCGTCCAACTGTAATGACCGGCGATGTCCACCGCTCCGCCGTTGACCGCGATCTGCATACCGCCGAAACTGGCGCTGGCATTGGCGCTGGTGTCGCTGGCCGACCAGTAAATCTTCGCGTGCAATCCCTGCGGTGGCAGCGGGATATCACCGAGAGAGGTCGTGTCGAGTGCCGGCGTCAAGATCGTATAGCGCTGTACATACCTCCAAATCACGGGCGATTGCGGGAAGGAGAAGTTCAGGCGCGGGGCGGTAGACGGCTGTGGCTCAGGCTGTGGGCTCACCGGCCTGAGGCGTGGGCCGGGCATCAGACGTCCTCTCGGAACTTGAGCTCGACGACCTCTTGGTACGTATTCGGCTGGTCGCTCAGGTAGCTGACTCCGAACGGCTTCGGGCTCTTGCCCGAAATGAGCTGGATGATCGCGTTGTACTTGTCCCCATTGGGCAGGGAGACGACGCACTCTCCACCCCGGAGACGCCAGAGCTGTCGCAGGAAGTTGTAAGCCGACAGCTCGTCGACTCCCAGACCCTGGCTGGTGAAGCAGTAGTCCTGATCGTTGTTGAGCCTGGCCCGGCCGCTCATGGCCAGGTAAAGATGCCAACTCCATCCGGTCGCGACCTGGATGGCGATCGAGACCAGCTTCACGGCCGGTGTGGTGATCGTGGAAGGTCCGGTCGTCGTAACCCTGTACACCAGCTTGCGAGCCACTTTGTTGATGATCAGATTGAGCTGACTCTGACCCGCAAGCCCTCCGTTGAGGCCGGCCGCGACCACGCCCGTCGTGAAGTCAGGAATCGCGGTCAAGTTACTGGGGTCCTGGTCCAACCAGGCATCGAGTCGGACCGTAATACCGGTGTCAGCAGGCAAGGGCGTAAAGCTGGCGACCACCTGCCTGTACAGTTTGTTTTGTCCGCTCGTGAAGTCGATGAGCGAGCTCGTGATCTGCGTGCCCTGCTGGAGCAAAGCTGTCCCGAACTGAGACGTCGAAACGCCAACCATCATGTTCTGCACGTTGGTCACATCCTGGGCACTGTTCGATTGGCTTAGCGTCGGCACCCCCACCATCCACTCCGCATTGAAAGTGCCGGCCGGGACCGGGTACTGCACAGGCGCCGCGATGGACATGCGTCGGCCCATCTGCGCGCCCAGGAAGATGTTATAGCCGCCGATGTCCTGGATCTTGAATAGTCGACCGCGAAGGACGTCATAGGCGAAGACCTGGATAGAGGTGGTCGCCTGCGACACCGGGCGATAGTAGATGGCGAAGACCGCGTAGGGTCCGAACGCCACCGGCTCCGTCTCCCCCGCGATGGCATTGCTGACCGCCACCGTCGGAGTCTGCACCTGCACCGGACCGATGTGCTGTAGACCTCCGCCCTGGAAGAGGTACATATCCACCGTGTTCCCGATCCCATTCAACGCCGTGTCGTTGGCGGCGAGTATGAACACCCCGCCCGCGATAGGCGTGAAGAGAACGTTCGTACAGTTCGGAAACTCGGCCAATGTCGTATGTGTCTGAGAGGCGATGTTGAATTGGACCAGATGCCCGCGCTGTCCACTAGTGACCGCATAAAGGATGTTGTCACCCTGGAACTCGACTTGCAAAACTTGCCCGTCGAGGTTATTGGGGCCGCCAAGAGGCACCGGGGCCGCACTGGCCCCGAACGTCACTGAGCTGAGATCGTAGACCTGGAGTGTCGGCACCAAGGACTGACTCACGTAGAGCACGGCCAGGTAAGATTTGCTGGCTACTCGCGCCACCGCCAATCTCACATTGAAGACGCCCGCCGCCGAACTGGTGCCGGCCGCCGGCGTGATGGTCGTCGTAAACGCCACCGGCGGCGGTGCTCCGTCGGCATAAGCATTGACAACCACCGCACCCACGCCGGTCGTGGTTGCCAACCAAAGGTACCCCAGAGCAAACACATAGTCGATGCCCGTCAGGGAGCCGTTGGGAAGATATGGCGTTCCGTTTGTGCTATTGGGGATGGGGTCAATCTTCCGCAGCGCCGCAGGAGTGCGGATTGCCAGAATGTTATGTCCGTCCGAATTCCGCATATATGCGTAGGCAAATGACTGCAAGCTCGTCGTGACCGAACCGGGAACGAAATTCCCGCCAGTCACTCCATTGCCAGCGGCCCGCATGATAGCGGGCTCGGCCTGCTCCGGATTGGTCGTGTACCCGCCCTGGGGAAGGTAATCGGTAATCGGCCAGAGCACTCCCAGGCCATCCCAGTAGGCCGTGCTCTTGTTCGAGATGGTGCCCACCGCCTCCCCCTGGCCGCTGAACACCCGCTGGCCCTGGCCATCCTGCCAGTTGCCCTGCTCGACCTGCGGCCAGGCATCGAAGTCGCGGTCGATGACCTGAGCGCTGGAGAGCTGAGTGAGCTGGTCCTTGCGCTGGATCTCCGTCGCCTCCTCCGTCGGCGTTTGCGGGTTGGTGCTGCACACGTAAGCCACCGCGTTCAGGCTCTGCGCACGTCTATTCCGATCCAGGCAGGGAAGAGTCGACCCGTCTCTCGTGGCGATCAGCAGATCGTAGCGAGGACCGATGTCCGAATCTTGCGGAATCGGCACGCTCAGACGGCCTCTACAGCGGCGGAAGGCGGGGGTACGTGTAGGACCAGGTCCGACCGCGTATCGGCCGTCTCCGTCGAGCTCAGCGGCTCCAGGGGCAGATGTCCGGTGGTCATCACCTGAGCGTCGATGCGACAGCGACTCAGTCCACGCTCACTAGCCTCCGTCAGGCAGTCGTAGACCACGTGGCGCAGGCGCAGCACCGCTCCCCTGGCCCCCGTCTTCTCCTGCACGGCCAGGTGCGCGGCCTGAGCCACGGCGCCGCCGTCGAGCTCCAGTGCGCAACCCACCGCCTGGAACATAGTCCTGAGCTTGGGAGCCTCTTGCGCTTCGATGATCTCGATCAACTGCTCACCCTTGAGAGGCTTGACCCAGGCCGCCACTTCGCAGCGATTGACGAGCTCGGGCAGCATGCCATATCGACGGAAGTCCTCCGGTCCCGCCTTCTCCCAGAGGTGGCTTTCCTCGACTAGCGTATCTTGCTGATGACGTTGCTTGATGATGTGATGGAGGCCATCGAACGCGCCCGCCAACACCCACATCGCTCGCCGCGTCTCGAATCGAACCGGCAGCCAGGCGTCAGGGTCCTGGTTCTCCGGGTCCTCCGGGTCTTCCTCGCGTAGAGCAGAGAGATCCTTCCCCTCATCCTGGAAGTAGACGTCTTCTCGCTCCACGTAACGGAGCAGCTCCGCCATCCGACTCGTACCCATGGCGATCTGCTCCGAATCAGACGACTTCATGCCGCCGCGCGTCCACTTGTCCACCTCATCGACGAAGACGATCCCCTCGCTCTTCCGATAGAGCAGGTAGTGTTGGGCGAGCAGGTCGCGAAGCGTGACGCCTTTGTAGCCGGCGGACGAGACGCCGGCCCCGCCGATCACGCTGTAGGGCAGCCCGCTGGCCTGGCAGCAAAGCTCGACGCCGAAGGTCTTGCCCGAGCCACTGGGGCCATAGACCAGCACGGTGGGACGACCAACAGAGCTGTCGTCGAGAAACAGCGTGTAGTGGGTGAAGGCGGCGGCGAGCTTGCGCTTCAGGTCGAACTGTCCGACGATCGGCGCCATCGCCTCCATGAAGTACGTCGGAGGCTTGAAGTTCATCAGAACGGATTCCAGGAGAAGCCGACCGCTCGCTGGTAGGGCAGACGCTCGACGGCGCGATCCTTGACCGTCGTCGCGCTCGGCTCCTTGCGAGCGAGCTGCGCCTTGCCGGCAAGGTACTTGTTCATCCACCGATCGGCGACGGCTGCGCCATCGCCCGGCTTGGAGCCACCCTCGCCGGCCAAAGCCACCAGGTCCGCCTGTCGACTGCGCGTCGTCTCCTGCTCTTCCATGAGCGTGCTCATAGCGTAGTAGGCCGGCAGCCACATCGCCTGAGGCTCCACGTCGCTCAGGCTCTGGTAGGGAGCGTTGAAGGTCAGACGGACCGTTGACCCCGGCGGCCACGCCTGCGACACCTTGAGAATCCCCTCGTTCGCCCCCACCGTATCCCACAACCCACTGTCGAAGTAAGTGATGATGCCCGAAGGCGGAGCTACCTCCATGCTCAGCACTTCGGTTCGAGGATCGTTGAAGATCGCGGCAAGAGCATACTCCGTGGTAGTCGGTGTCAGTACCACCGTAGTCAGGTCCACCGCCTCCTGATACAACTCGGGATAGAGCTGATTCATGCCCTCCGTAAGAGCATCCAGAATGGCCTGAGTCGAAAACCTGGCGGCCTGGTAAGTCGTCAGGATGGGAGCACTCGCCGGAGGTACGGTCCCAAAGATGAGCTCGCCCGTATCAGTAATGACATTGACCTGTCCCGGAGTCGGGAAGATCAAGGAATCATAGAGGACCGTCACCGGTGCTCCATTGACGGTCACCGATGCCCCAGCGCCAGGCTGGAGCATCTCCTTGGTCGGATTCACCACCGGCGCCCTGGTCGTTCTCCAGGGAGCCGACCCGGCGGCCAGGCCGCCAGTCTGACCATCTCCCGTAAACGAGTCCTTGAAGGTGACGGGCGTGTCCTTCAGGTCACGTCGCACCCGGGCGATAAAGAAAGAATCAGGATTGCCGTTCGGCGATGGAGTAGGCATGTTCTCGTCGATAGCGCTCTGCGGTCACGCGAAAGCCCCGGCCCCGAAAGGGGAGCCGGGGCTTCTCGTTCTCACTCAACAAGGGGAGCGGAGCACCACCCGCGCGGGTTAGTGCTTCTTGCCCTTGCGACCGCGCTTGAAGCGCACCTGCCGCTCACCTCCTTTCTTGGATTTTGCCTGACCCTCTGGACCCGTACCAGAGTCGACGGACAGAGGCACATCCTGTTTCTGTCCCTCGAAGCTGTACGAGTAGGGAGCTCCAACCTGAGCCACGTCAGTAGACCTTGGCGCCAGCCTTGCCCTTGCGCCCGCCGCCGACACCCTTGCCGCGAGGCAGAGCACTCACGCGAACGCCGAGCCGCTTGCTGCGCCGACCACTGCCGACGCTGGCCCTGCGCACGCTCAGCTTGCGCGCCACCTACGGACCCTTGCCACTGTTGTGGTGGAGACCGAACTTGCCGCTAGGCGCGTCCAGCACACCCGTCGGCTGGAAGCTTTCGGGCGTAAGACCCGGGCCGACCTGCGTGAACGTACCAGGCACCTGGCGCGGGTTTCCGTCGCTCGGCGGAAGCTGGCGACGAAGCTGGCGATCGAGACCGCGCATGTGACTGTCGTTCGGGAAGTACCCCGGAGCACTTCCAATGCCTGGAGCGTCACTGGTGTGTGCCATAACAGTATTGTACTCCCCTTACAGGTTGTTCGGATTGAGGTCGTTCGTGATCCCGAAGCCGCGCTGGGCTTCCAGCCAGCTCGACGGGAACGGATCGGCGATGAAGTAGGCTTGCTGGGCGGCAGGCGTCGCCGACCAGGCCGCGTCGAGCGTGAGCTGAGTGGCGGTGTTCGAGACGACCTGCCTCACCTGGTTCGCCACGTACACCCACCTGCCACGCCACTGGTTGACGATCCACGTCTTGCCCGTGTCCACGAGAGCGTTCGCGGGACCAGCGGCGTAACTCACCGTGGCCCCCTGGTTCTGCTCCGCCACGCCCAGGATCACATAGCCCGCGCCCGCGCCCGGAGTGGACGCCCAGTTCGACTTGTTGGTCGCTACCGTGGCCGTGTTCGAACTGACCACGTTGTACTGACCTGAGTCGGTCATCACGCCGTATGCCTCCCCCGCCCCCGCCGCTCCGAACTGGTTGGTGACCCAGTTCTGGTTCGTGTCCGTGAAGGTGCCGGCCGCGTACGTCACCGCCCCGCCCGACCCGTATCGAGTCGAGCCGACGCTGAGGAACGGGGCCGGCTTGTTCACGCCACCGGAACGATGCCCAAGTAGCATCTCCATGAAGCTACCACTCGGGATCGCCGCCGCCTGCGGAGCGCCACCGGCCACAGAGCCCGCGCGCGGCTGCTCAGCCGTATTGTCCACCCAGATGTGAAGATTCGCGTTCTCACCCTTCACGCCAACCTGCACGGGTCCCGTCGGCCAAGGCATGACTACTTCTTCCCCGAGTGTTTGCCCTTGCGACCAGCATGGCGCTTGCCCTTCTTGCCAGCGTGGCCGGCGGGATGCGCGTTCTGCATGGCCATGGCCATCGCCGCCGCCTGCGCGGTCGGGTCTCCACCCACAGCCGGACTCGGGCCACCGCCCTGCGGCATCATCGACGGCGGCTGATCCATCACTGACCCATCCCCCTGTGACCCTTTCGCCCTCGACGCGTACCCATCGAGCCCACATTCAGATCGGCACGGTGCTCGGCATGAGCTCTGTCGCGCTGTCCGCCGGTCATGACCTCGCTGCCGGCCTCGACTCGACGTGTTCGGCCTTTCTGGGCCGCCACCCCCATCGACTCTTCGGCCATCGCCATCGGCGTCGACTTGCCGTTCATACCAGCTCCAGCATAGCAAACAAGATGTTGCCCTGGACGTTGAGTGTCGCCGCGTTCGTGTTGTTCAGCTCGCCAACTACGAAATCCCCGTTGAAGAGGAGGAACACATTGGTGAGTGCGACGCCAGTGTCGCGAGTCAGGCCACGCCCCGTGGTCGCGGTAATCGGTGCCTGATCGATGAAGTTGGCGGCTGTGGTGATGTTGAGCGTCGCCTCTGTCGTAAGGCCACCGGTCACCGTAGTGACGCAGTTCTGAACTCTCACGTTGATCGTCGCGGTGGCCGGCGGCTGATACACCGCGCCGCCACCCGTCGAATGTACGATGAAGACCCCAGCGCAACAGACCAGAGCCTGGCGCCCAGAACCGACCTGCCGGTCGCCGACCGCCGCCGTAAGCGTCCCTCCGGGGTCCTGGAAAGGCTCGGCGTCCGGTGATCCTAGAGCGGTGAAAGGATTGACAAGCGGGAAGATGTTGAAGCCCGTGCGCACGAACGCGTTCTGGGCGACCGAGGTGTTCACCCCGAAATCTGCCACGGGCAATGTATCCACATCCCAACTCGACGTGCCACCCGTGCCAGCAAGGTCGCCTTGGCTGAGCGCCCAGCGATCCTTGTACAGGCCACCACTCACCGGCAACGGGTACCCCCGCCGACGGGCCAGGTCGACCTTCTCTCCCCACTCGCACAGCTCCGCCCACGCCTCATTGCGCTCGCTGATGCGGTAAAGGCGATCGAGCCGACGCGGCGTCCAGATCCGAGGATCGAGATCGCTCGTCCTCATCAGACCGCGAACCCGAACATCGCCTGGTGCGAATAACCAAAGTCGGTCCCGGTGTTCCTGATGTCCCAGGTCATCTTCATGATCAGTGACACCAGATCCGCGTCCTTGAGCGTCCCTGCGGTCAGCAGGTAGCAGAACTGATCCAGGAACGGCACCGTCGCGATCCGATCCAGGTCGAGCGCCATCAGCACCGGCAGAGGCGTCGTCGCTCCCGGAGCCGGTCCCGGCATATAGCCGTCCATGACCAGGCGAACCACCTGCTCGCCCACCGACGGCTGCACCGCTCGCACCAGGAACCCGCGCACGTCTTCGTTCTGGTTGAGCCTGAACTGATCGCGATATATACGCCCTATCCGGTCGATGACCGTTGGGGACCCCACCAGACAGTCAGGGATCTCCGCGCCCTGGAGCAGGATGTTGATGAACAGACTGTTCAGCAACAGCTCGGACAGAGTCGCGTTGTTCGCGTTGAAGGTAACGCTGGTCGCGTTGAACGCGGGGCTCGTAAAGCCCAGCGCCGCCATCAACCCCCACGGCGTCGGCGTCTCGGTCTGCGTCCCCGCCGGCGTCCCCACGCCACCGATCAGCGTCCGGTTGAGGTCGATCAGCGCTTCCAGAAACCTGTTGTGAAGCTGCGTGGCCATGACGTTGGGCATGCCCACCACCAGACCATGCTTGGACAGCGCGAAAAGCGAACCAGTGATCTGCACGTCCTTGCGGATCGTGTAGATCAAGTTGCTCTTGATTCCCGGCACCCTGGACTGATCGCGACCGAAGTCGCTGCCCTGGATGTTCGGCGTCATCACCACTTCATAGACCGCCGCGCTGGCGTGGGTGGTAGCCGTCGTACCGTTGATGCCCCGGGCGATGGTCAGCGTCGCCGTGCCACCCGAGATCGAAATGCCCTGGACCTGAATGTACTCAGAGGCGTTGAACGCCTGGCTCTGGTCCCGGATGACGTCATTGGGGTTCAGGTTGTTGGCATCGGCGGCGCTGATGGTCATCGTCGTGACCACCGCGTTGATGCCACCGGTGGTGTCCGTGACCGTGCGGGAGTTCAGGCGATCTTCGGGCCAGTAGTGCAGGAGCTGCATGGCAGCCGCGCCCGCGCCCGTACCGCCGCCGCCGTACATCCCGATCGGAATGGCTGACAGCAGATTCGGCCGAAGATACAGCGCCGCGAACAGCGTATCGGACATCTCGGTCCGAATCGTGCCCGGGGTAAAGTCGTTCTCGCTTAGGCCAGCATGTGTGAATAGCTGAGCGCCCGCCATTTACCGGCCTCCTCCCGTGATCTGCGAAGCGGCGAAACGCCGTGAGTATTCAACGATGGACTGCGGAGGAATCTGCGGACCGACGCACGGGACCGCGCTCACCTGCCTCTGGCAACCCGGACAGACCGGGCATCCCCGATCGTCATCGACCCCGAAGATACGACCTGCATCCAATGGCTGCTGGGAGTAGGGCAGTACTCCGGGATGGAACTCTTCTAGACAGTAGTAGTAGTTGCTCACCGTCACCGGATCGGACGCATCGCCCGCTCGCTGCGGCATATCGGCGGGAATCCCAGGAAGCCTCTGCATCAGCCCGAATTGTTGGAGTACAGAGCTTTCACCGCGCTGGCGTAGCCACCCGACACGCCCGTGAGGCCATTGCCGAGGTCGACCTCCCGACGCGGAGCGTTTTGAGACAGCCACAACACTTCAGCCCTGCTCGCCAACCCCTGCGCCATCTTGTCGCGGATCTCGTTGGCTCGCATCACGTCCGCCGACCCCTGCTGAAGCATGTCGTTCGGGGCTGGCGTCGGGGTAGCCGTCGTCTCGGACGGGGCGGGGGCCGGAACCGCTGACGGCTGAGGTGTCGGCGGCGCCGGGAACTGCTCCGCCAACTTCGCCCCAAACGCCGCGATCTGATCCGGACCACCCTGGAAATCTTCCAGAAGACCATACTGGCGCAGGTGCGGATGCTCAGCGTAAACCGCGAGTCGAGCCTGGACTAGCTGACCCTCCACGTTCTGTCGTTGAAGGTCCTGGATCTGCTGTTGCAGAGTCGCGATCTGCGCGTTCGGATCTTCGCTCATCTGGCCTCCGCGACCACCCTTGTGAAGTCGCCTCCCTCTGGCTCTTCACGCACTTTGACACGCTTCATCAGCGGTCCGTTCCACGTAACCCCCTGACGCACGATACTGCCATCAGACCGACGATCGACCTCGGTCGTCTGGTATACCTCGCCTCGCACGAACATAGGAACCGGAGCTCCATACCGCTCCGCGTCAGGGCTATCCTGATGGCCGAGGGTCTTGAGCACGCCTCGCGCCTGCCTGAGCTGAGCTTGAATCTGCGCTGTATCGCGATCGACTCCCTCTTCAGTCATCAAGCGAGCAATCAACTCATCGCGCAGCAACGCCTGATTGGACGCCCTCTCCGAGAGGTCACTAGCCACGTTGGTAGCGCTACATCCCATTGCCCAGATCCGACCCATCGCTGATCGGATAGTGTAACAGAACTGGATCAGGTTGTGGAATCCGGCTCCGGGATCACAGCCCCGCACACAGAGCAAGCCACGTCCCCCGCATGCTCTGGGAAGGCAATCCCCATTGGAGTCACCATTGCCTGACAAGCATCGCACCAGCGACGACCGGCCATCTGTACATTGGGGTCAGTCCTGGATTCCATCTTTCCTGTTCACGTTGGGCGATGTGTGGTACGGCTGCCCCGCCAACGGGTCCGGCGGCCAACCTCCCGTGAAGTACGGCGTCCCCGGTATGAAGATGTTGACCTGTGGCAATCCCGGGAAAGGGACATTCTGAAGCCGCTGACTGCCAAGGTAGTTCCAAGCTCCAGTGTCCATGAACCCGTCCGGACTCACCTGGCGAATAGCCCCCGACGGAACCGTAGCATTACCCGCACTGACATTGGTGGTGCCAGGCTGCAACGGTGGCGCGATCTTGCTGTCGATGAAATATCGACGACCGTTGTTGGGATCTATCCAGCACTGCCTGGCCACGTCACCAAGCCTACCATCAGACAGATGATGCCAACCAGGAAGAAGGCCATCCCCAGCCAATAGAGCTCACGCCAGCTCATCGAGCCTCCGTCGCACCAGGCGTCGGAGCGGCCTGGAGCACGGCCTCGCGGCCCGTCCTGTTCAGTGTCATGGTGCCAGTATTGAATCGGAACCAGGACGCCAACGTCCCGGTATCCACCGGAGCCGACCCGTACAGACTCGCGAAGGTCTGAGAAGCTTGCTGCTCCCCCTGTCCCTGGGCCAGCCACGGCTGCGCCGCCACCAGCGCCTGATCCTGTTGAAGCGTCTGAAGTATCTGAGTCTGCGACCAATTGCCCTTCAAGGCATTCCAAAAAGTGTTCTGCAAAGAACTCAACCCGGACGCGACCGATGGAGTAGTCCAATTACCCAACTGCGAGATATCCACCTGTTGTCCTACCAGCAACTGCATCGCAGACTGAAGCGTGTCCACTCGCTGAGTATACGTCGTAGCGTCGAGACCAAACTGCGCCCAAGGATGGGATTTGAGAACGTCGGCTCCAACCAACCCTGACCACCTCACCAACGACTCGGCAGCTCCCTGTGGGTTGCTGGTCAAGTGGTTGCTCAGGATATACAAAGTCACCGAATTGGCGTCGACCCCGCGCGGGAAGTCCAGGTTGGCCAGGAACTGCTGAGCGATCTGCCTCGCGGCATCGACCTCCGGACCCACGTAGGCGCCGAAGATATCCGGCGGAGGGGTCGGCGGAGGAGCCGGCGGATGGCCAGGCGAAGAAGACCGTCCACCCGCGTACGAACCTCTGGCGGCCGGGCCCGGGTTTGCCCTGACCGGTTTCGGAGGAAAGTACTCGACCGAACCACTATCGCCCTGGTACAGGTTAGGCACTGCCCGACTCTCCGTAGTGGGCATGCATGTCATCGGCCGTGTACCCCGCCACCGCGAATCGAGACACCTCTTCGTGATTCGGAGTGCGCCCGTACTGCCGCGCGATAGGCTCGGCGGCACGGTAATGCTTGACCATCTCCCCGGCCGTGACTTCCTCATACCCAGGATAGGGATGATCCATGTAATAGGTATGGATATCCTTCGGACTGGCCGCTTTGAGCGTGGCGATCTGCTGGATCGTGGGGTCCTGCCCGAGCAGGCGATTCGACACCGGCCTAGCCACGCTCCAGGTCTGCTCGAACTCCGACGGCGAAATCCCCGCTTGCTTCAACGTCTGCGCCGCGTGCGTCACGTCAGCTCCCGTCGGCTGTCTGTCGTTGAGCTGCCAGGCGACTCTCTCGTACGCCTGATACTCATTGACCTTCAAAGCGGGGGCAGCCGGATGAGGTTGATTGCCGTAGTAGTCGGCCACATGCTTCGCCACGCTGGCCTGGCTGAAGTCAGGTCTCCCCCCCTCCCCCGCCGACGCGACGATCGCCTGATGAATCGCCACGATCTCGTCAGGATGAGGATACACAGGCTGAGCGGCGACCACTTTCGGAATCTGGATCACTGCTTGAAATTGCCCCAGACTTGTTGTGTCCACTGGTTGGCCGCGTCCCACGCGGCTCCGTACTGGTCCTTGGGAAGGTCATTGGCTGGGTGGTTGAAGAACCAGTTCTGTATCGCGGCAGGCTCGGTGATCCCCTGAGCGACCCAATCAGTGATCAAACTATCAGGAATCGGACGTCCGAAGTACTGCTGACCGAGCTTGTTGCCCGTCGTCAACATATCTTCGTATGTACCAATATTGATGGGAGTCCCATCAGGTTGCTTGATGTGACTGGGCATCTGCACCAGGACCTGATTGAGCTGGTCAGTGTTCTGGATGCCCATGTCGTGAAAGACACGGGCCTGGGCGAAATCAGCATGAGATCCGAACAACTTCACCCACACCGCATCCACAAGCTGATAGTAGTGATCCTCGGCCGACCCTATCGTGATCGAAACCCCGTCCGGAGTCGTGTACGTATTGGAAGCCGCCGTCCCGCCGGACGCGGTCCCGCCCGAAGCACCTCCCAGCATCTGGAGAAGACTACTCAGATCCTGATTGCCTGGAGATTGAGGCTGCGCGCCTCCAGGAGCTGGCGCTTGTCCGGAAGTGTCGACCGTGCCTCCAGCAAGCCCCTGGAACCACCCGCCCACCGTATTGGCCAACGACTGTATCCCCGCCTCCCACGAGGAAGGATCGATACCGCTCGGAAACGCAAACCCGCCAACGCCACCGCTACTCCAGTTATCCCACGGGCTGGCCATGCGTCAGCGCCTCCAGTAGCTGAACGATGCGAGGGTCAAGCGAGCTCCCCTGCTGTTGCAGGATCTGAGCCGCCTCTTGGGCGGTCATGCCAGCGCCAAACTGCTGGCCTTCCGGCGACAAAGGCAGTCTCCCGCCCTCTGGAGCATCGGCCGCGCTCACACCTCTCGCCGCAGTGGCAAGTCCCCCCAGCGTCGACTGTCGCACGTAAGTTCCGCTCTTGAGCACACCCGACTGAACCAGATCCTGCATCTGCTGTGCCTCGTCGTCGGGCATAACCGTGAACGAGGCGAAGGGATTCGAAAACGCCGATACCATCGACCCCAGAAGCGTATTCGAGCCCATCTGCTTGAGGACGTTGTAATACGTCCACAGGTACGGGTCCTGCTTCCTCAGATCGTCCAGGGATTTCGTCGTCAAGGGCAACCCCTGTCCCGAAAGTCGACTCTGCGCCTGGCGAATATGCTGACCGCCCTCGCCATCAATCGAAGCAGCCACCGCATTCTTGGTCTGCTTGCTCAGATCGTACAAGTAGTCGGCGTCAGTCCACGTGCTCGTATGGGCTTCCCAGTATGCGGCCTGAGCCTGTGGGCTGAACGCGCTAAGCTGAGCATCCCACTCGGCATTGCGCTGGTCGAGCATATTGTAGAAATCGCTCTGGCTGAGGTTGGGATTGTCCAGGTTGTACTTCTTGTTCAGCTTATCGTACGCCTGCCAGAGCTGACCCTCAGTCGAGCTGTTGCCGAAAGTATCGCTCAAGAGCTGCTGGTACCGCGCCGACTCGATCTCGTTTTCCCGCACCCAGTCGTACGGGCTCATGCTTCCATTCATGAGCTGCTCTGAGAGTGTCCGTTTCTTGGTCAACACCTGCTGACGCTGTTGTAGGTACTGAGTCATCTCGGAGTTACTCAACGGGGCATACCCCGCCGGAGCTTCATCGCCCGTATAGTACAGACTCGGCAAGCCCAGGAACTGCCCCTTGAGCGCACCTGCCACCGGCCCCCAGGGCACCCCTCCAGGGAGCTCCCCACCGCTCTGTAGCTGCTGAAGTTGCGCCAGGCTGCTCGCGTCCCCTGTGATCGCCAACCTGGTCTCCAGGCGACGCTGATCGTCCATCGCTACCTGAGCCTGGCTTCCAGCCGGCAGAAGGCCCACCAGGGCCTCTGAACGAGGGATTTGAACCGCCTGGCCCGACTTGAGCAACCGATAGGGATCAACGCCCAGGCCAAGCCCCACGGCCTCCTGCAAAGGCAGCCCAGCCTTCCCCGCCGCGCGCTGCTGAAGGCCCGTACCCAAAGCGCCAGCGATGATCCCGATCTTGTGCATGGCGTCAGCTTGCCTGTACCCATCGCCCTGCATCTGGTGCAAGAACCCCCAGTCATGCCCGAGCCCGATAACGTTCATCAGATCGGCCATCTGGCTGAAGAAGGGGTCTCCGGACATGTACGCGTGCTTGACTCCCGTCGTCTCAGGGTCACCCTGTGGAGCATGGCTCAGATCCGTCTGCAAATCCCACTCGTGCCCCTTGCCGTTATCCCACGTATGGTGCCCCGACAGGACGACATTCATCATGTCGTGGGTGGCCATGCCCGCCGCCATGTACGTCAAGAAGTAACTGCGCATCGAACGAACAAGCTCTTTGCGCTGACGGATGTCCAGACTGTGCATCTTCACTGGATCGAGCGCGCTCAGCCTGGGATGCCTTGACAACCACTCTGAAATCCTGGCGCTTCCAGGCACGGACTGAGCGGCCATACGATTGAAGCTCGTCCACCAGTTCGGCGCAAACATCGCCATTTGCCGACCGTACTTCCAGAGCTTGCCCATATAGAGCGGATTGACCATACCCGTCACATTGTTGGCGTGCTCCGCCGCCAGCATCCCCGCCACCCGATCACTAGCCCATGACCTCGTCGACATGATCTTGTGCTTCTGCACGAGATACGCGGCGGTCCCGACATCATCGATCGTCTTCCAGAACCAACCTTCAGCCAACTTGGCGTGCAGGTTGGGAATCGCTCCCGCCGCTGACTTCAGCGCTCCGCCAAAGGTCCTCTGCCCCGTCATTTGCTGCTCAAGATGATTGAGCTGGTCGTGAACGTTGTGCCTGTTCGCGGGCACCCCGCCATCCATCCAATGATCCAGTTTGGTCTGGTAGTAAGCCTCCGGGTTTGTGAATCGTTCTTTCAAAACCCTACCCAAGGCAGAAGCCGCCATCGTCGGCTGATCCAACAACAAAGCCATGTACCTGCCCGTCACGTTCTTTCCATGCCAGGCCGGAGACCCCATGATCAGTCGCTTGGGAAACCCCACCGTAAGGCCGTATACACCACGCGAGAAACTCGTCTTGAGCTCTGAACTAGATCGAGCTTGCTGTGCAAGCTCCTTGTATCTAGCCGCCACGTCGGCCCTGGCGAAGATAGGAGACTGGTAGTTGAGCGACCCCGGCCGCCCCATGGACGGCATGACCTGTACGTAACCCTCCAACATAGCCCCCGGCACGCCTGACGGCAAATCCCCCGGCACCGCGATCGGACGCTTGTCCGCGTCCATGAGGTTGATCTCCTGGACTGAGATCGGAGCGTGAGCTCCATAGGCCATCTTTATAGTACGATCGTTAACCGTGCGAGCAATCGACTGCCAAGCCTCGCGATAACGCGTCTGGTTCATCTGTCGGAGAAACCGACCGAAAGCCACCTGCGGCAATCTGTACCCCGTCAACAACTTCCGACCGCCAGGATGCTTGCCCTGCGCGATCGCGGTCAACGCATCGCGATCCATCGAGAGCAAAGCGCGAGCGCTCTCGTCACCCACCGACCGGACGAAATCATCCGACACCTGAACCGCCTGACTCTTCCACCTCGCCAGACTAGCCGTCCACTCGGAATGCTGGTCCTTGAGCCCCTTGAGCTCCCGAGTAGCTGGTCGAAGTTCTCGGATATAACGCTCTCGAAACGCCCGCAACTCCGCCCTCTCGGCGACCTTGCCGCGCTTACCCTTAAGGGCGGCGAGCCCCCTATCGGCGATACTCAGGTAGTGATCCAAGCTCGGTATGCGGCGTTCGAGATCATCAATCCTCTGCGCCGCCTCTTCCAGCTTCGTCTCGGTCTTTGGGATCAGATCCTTGGTCAACTGCCCGAGAGTCCGACGAGCAGTTTGAAGAGCGTCCCCCACACCAGGCTGCCGCAACATCTCTCGATGCCCGGCGGCCTGCTTGAATGCCTCTGCCCGTTGATCTTCCCGTTGCTGGAACTGCTCGCGAGTGCGAACCGCCTGGCGCAATCGATCCCCCAACGGACGAAGCGACAAGAGCTCGTCGGGATGATGCTCCAGGTCCGTCATCTCGTTGGCGACACCCCAGTCGTCAGCCACCCAGGAACGATTGTCGACATTGCCGGGGTTGCGCAGGAATGCGTTCCCTGGACGGCCGTACTCGACATCGTCGCGCTGCACGATACGCGGCACATACCTCGACAAGGGCATTTCGATATGGCCGTGCTTATACGCGTAATTGGTCATGATGCCGAACGTCGCGTGCAGCTTCGACGCAAGGTACCTCTCAGACGCTGAGAGCGCGCCCCAGTAATGCTCGCCGGCATTGGAGTCGCCTTCCATCGCCCTGTATACGGCTTCCATACGATCGTCGGCTATCCCGAGTCGACGACCAGCCGACAAAAGCTCCGTCCCCAACACGGACTCCGCGTGCTCCAACCCGCCGCCCGCCATTCCCCTGGCCATCGCCTCGGCAAGGTTCTCGGCAAAGTCCGTGTGTACAACCCCATCCGATACGCCATCCCAGCCATGACCCTCGCCCGCGCCATGCAGAACCCCCCAGATGGCGCGAAACGAACGATCAACGGCCGCGCGAGCCTGCAAGGGGATGGAGTTCAGCTCGTCATACGCCATCCTGGGGAGTGCATCCTCACGAGCCAGGACATAGCCGTACCTGTGAGCAAATTCCTTTTGAGCGGGAATCAAATCGTTCTGCTCGAAAGCGCTCAACTCTTTCTTGGTGGTGGCCAGCCCCGCGACCTCGTCGGACGTACCACCGGCGGCCTCTTCCACTCGCCTCTGAAGTTGCCCGTGCAACTGCAACGACTGTCGCAGACGCTCAACTGTATCGTCTCCAATCTCGATCGGAGATCGACCATCAGTCCGAGCCAGTATCTCGGATTCCAATTCACCAAGAGTCTGAGGCACCAACTCGTACTGCTCTACACCCTTGGTCGGGTCCACCAGCTCACGCACATCACCCACTCTCTCCCCGGCCTGAGACGCCAGCTTGGAGATACTCAACACTTCGTCAGCCGCACCCGCCACCGTATGCTGCGTCTGCAACGCCTTGGTCCCATCCTCCAGGATCGCCCGAGTCGCTCCCAAACCCCTGAACGCCTTGATGGGACTCCCAATGGTCAATCCGGCGGTCCCCAGATTGATCAACGCCTGAGTGACCGTACTATCGTTCGGGTTCTGCCACGCCTCCGCGAGCGAGCTCACGGTACGCGGCAAGATCGTCGGCGCTGACATCAAAGCGAACCCCGCCCACACCGGCAAAGCGAGCTCGGGCACGAATACCGTGGCCGCCCCCGCCGCCAACCCCACCGCCGTCTCCGCCGCCGCAGCGCCCGGGTTCGTCTGCCAGAGGTGCAAGTATCCGCCAAGCGTGTTGTCCCAAATGCCTCGCAACACCCCGCCGGCATCCGACGAATACTTGATCTGCTGCGCCTGACCACCAGACGCGCCATTCACCAACGGAGAATCTGGATGAGGAGTCGGCACCTGTACGGACCCCATGAGCTGCCCGATCTGCTGAAGCACTTCGGGGCTCGGAGACGCCGTCGGCTGATAGCTCGGAGTCGACGTCAATGGCGCCTGGTACTGATTATGGATCTGAGCGAAGTTGTTCAACGCTTGCGCGGTTGCCGTAGCCACCGGATTCTGGCCAGCGAGCTGTTGCTGCCCGGCAAGTACCTGCTGCCCGGCCTGCGGTTGCTGCCCCGCCGGCTGGTCCATCTGGATCATCAGTCGAGCCAATCCACGGGCTGTCGCCCTGGAGCCAGATCCGAGAAGTACCCGTTATGCAACGCCCAGAGTCCAAACGGCAGATCCCTGCCCAGAGACTTGATGTTCTCGTGCATCAATCCGTAGACGAGATGGGCCTGACTCGGGTCTTCTTGCCTCTGCGGTGTGCCCATCCCCAATGCGCCGGAGCGTCCTTCAGACGCACTTCGTGACCGTCCGGACTGAGCCCGCTGAGCACGATCACGCCGGCTACCACCTGCATGAGGCTGCGCAACCTGCAAAGCCGCGTGCTCGCCGAGCTGCCCGGGACCCGGTCGGAATCGCGGGGACGGCCGCACCCGATCACCACTGAACTCACTCATCGTTCAGCATGACGCGAGGTTCACTCTCGTCCACGCCTACTCGAACAATCGTCTTGTGCGGCGCCAGGGTCGACTGCACGATGGCCTGGTCACGATCGTCCGTCACCGCCGTCGTAGGCGCCATCGACATACCCACCACAGCCATCTCACCAGTGGCGTACACATCCCCCCGAAGCTGGTCACGGATCAACCGGATAGACAGTTTCAGGTCCGAAAGAGTGTTCATGCCCCCGAGAGACGACAGCCCGGGCTGCGGTGGATACTGCTTGACTTGCGGAGGAGCCGGAGTGGGGCCGGCGGGGGTCCCCCCGCCAACTGGTCCCTGTCGCCCACTTGGCTGTTCCGCCGGCCCTCCAGATGATTGTAGGGCCTGCTGCGCCTGCGCCTGCGCCTGCGCACTGAGCAACGCCTGATCCATCTGATATCGATCGATCTCAGACTCCATATCGGACACGTCACGATCGGGATAGGCGAGCGCTATGGCGGTACGCCTGCCGTGCACGCGGCCCAACCCCTGCATCGCCCAATTCCCTCGATCGGTAGCCGTCAACCCCTCGAAGCTACCGTAACTGGCCTCGCAATAGGTCCAATCACCCACCTCCGCTCCCTTATGCGTCACCTCTTGCCCCGACACCCGCAATTTCATCTCATGCGAAGCCAACTTCGCCATGACCACCTTGAGGATGCCCTCCCCCAGCCAGGCGTAAGCCGCTTCCAGGTTCGTCCTCTTGGACTCCGCCCTCGCCTCGATCGCCTCGACCTGATGCCTCACTGCCGTACCCGTCACGATCGAGTTCTCGGCCAACCCCTCCATTGAGATAGGAGAGATGCCGGCCATGCTCTGCGCGTTCTGCTGGACATATTGCATCAGGCTGGTGATCATGCCCGGCGGGACGGCTGTCGGGAATTCGTCCACACGGACATTGGGATTCGGGAATCCGATCGCCTTGCCGGGCACCGGAGTGATCGTCCCTTTGTGCCCGACCGCGTAGTACGCCTTGTCGATGTTCCGCCGGAGCGCGTCCAATGCCAGGATGAAGAGCTCATTCATCGTGCCCTGAAGCTTCGGGGTCTCGGCCACATCCGCCTGCGCGAACATACCAGGCACCTGATTGAAGCACCAATACCAGGGAGTAAACCCCAGCTTGTGCCTCAACGTCCAGGCGTTCGCCACCACGTCCTCGACTTGCACCAGGCGGTACTCGTCATCCCAGTACTCACACACCCGCACGACAGACTTGTTTACCGGGATGTCCACCTGGAACTGCTTCTCAGCCCAACCCTTGCGAGTCTCGTAACTGATCAGCAAGTCTTTCAGGATGCCAGGGTCCTGATCGTCCAGGGCCGGGAAACAATACAACGGCTTCTGTCCTCTAACCCATAGCCGTCGCCGAGCCGATGAAGACGTGTCGTAGACCAGGCCGTAGACCGCGTCACCATACACCGCGAGATGATTGGCCTGCCTGGTCTGCACGAGCTTAATCTTGCTGTCTCTGAAAACGCGCTGGATCAAGGCCGTGTTGCGCTGCGCCACCTCTTCCGACTCCATGCCGCCAGGCTCGTTCCAGGTCCGAGGAGGGCGAGCCGCCTGCGCGGTGTGATGCATGCCGATCTGCTTGGTCATGTTGATCGGCTCCCGGCCCCGCGTATCCCCCACCTGCCCATCGAGCATGATCGGCCGCCAGGTGACGTTCTGTCGATCGCCATCAGACGTCCGACTGAGGTACGCGTTCTCATGGACTCGATACGCTTCGTCGCGCATCTTCACGTCGAGCTGAGTGCTCCGCTCTTCCCAGAGCTTCTTCAGCGCTCCAGCGTGGTTCAGGTATTCCGCAAGGAAGGCCATCTACGGTTCCAGGACTCCTCTGACGCCGTCGCAGGCTTCTGCGTCGCCGTCGGGGCGACGTCCCGCAATGGACCTCGATAGTCTATCACGAAATCGTAGACCCCCACTTCGCCGGGCTTGGGTTGTTGCTCCGACACCCCGGACCCACGAGACTGCCTGTCGAAGTACCAGGCGAACCACAACGCCGGAATGCCGTGAGGGTGCGCGGTCGGCCCCCATCTGCGGATCTCTTCCGTCACCCGAAATAGATACTCCTGGCAATAATCCTCCGGCGTCCACGGCAAGTGCCACATGTTCGGACGAAGCATCTCCCGCATCATCGCCGGAATGCCGCTATGTCGAGTGTTCTTGTTATAACCGTGAGTGGTGTGTGGAATGATCATGGCCGCCGGGTCCTTCAACCGCAAGAGATCGATGAACGCGTCCTGCTGCCCGTCTCTCTCGACGACCACCATCACCGACGGGAACAGGTACTGCCACTCTACAACCTGATCCGCTTGCTCGTCGGCCGTCGCGCTGTCGATTCGCAAGCGAATCAACCAACGCGTCACCGGCAGCATCGCTATCAGGCAAAGAGCGAAGGTCCCCACCGTGGCCGGGTCCCAACCTATGTACAAGCTCAGCTCCTCTTCCACCATGCGCTGCGCGGCTCGCTGAAGCTGACCACTATCTCCATACTCGAACCCCACCTGACGCTGACCATCCTCTATCAGACGACCGTACACGTACTCCTTCAAGTCGTTCTCGTTAGCCAACAACGGGAACCTGCCATCGAGGATGTTCGACAGAGCCAACTTGGTATCGAATCTGCCCTCGCCCGGAACCTTGAGCTCCCAGGCGATGTCGTAAGCCGTCGGGTCCATGATCCCCTGCTGCATAGCGCGCTTCACATCAGTGGCGGGAAACAAGAGCTGATCCTTGTAAGGGCCAGACTGGATCACCCGGGGCCGGCGAATCGTTTTGAACCGCAAACCCACCGATGTCAAGTCAGTGTCGACCACGTACATGACCGAATTGGCGCCCTGCGGAGTCCCGAAGATCGCCCACAATGCCACCGTGCCCGGCTTCTCGCGTTGCAGGTTGCGGACGCTGTTGGAGACCTGCTTCTTGAGAGTGTCGGACTTGGCTTCTGATTTGAGTACATTCTCGTCTTCCAGGTCGTCCAACTTGGCCCGACCCCGCATGCCCTGTACCGCCCGCTCCGCGATGCCAGCCGGATAGACGCTGCGATTGCGCTCGCCGAGCTGGCGCAGCCGGCAACCCTCGATGAAGAACCCCGACTTGACCTGCGGCATCCCGGTCTTGAGGTCCCAGCGACAGAGCGGCATCGCGTAAGGGAAATACTCGGCCGCTCTCTGCAACTTGAACGCGCATGCCTGGGCCGACGCGACCGCCGTCTCCTTGGCTCCCTTGATGACGATGTTGAGGGTCTCCTCAGGCCAGAGCAAGCAACTGATCACAGTGTCGGCGTCGACGAGGGTCGACTTGCCATGATCGGTGGGGTAGGCGACACTGAAGACTCCGCCTCTGAGCAACTCCATCAAGTCATCGAGCAGGTAGGGGATCGTGCTGCCGCCTTTCTCCGGACCGGCCTCAGGATCGAACTCCCAGAGCCAGTACAGGAGCTGGCTCACGTTCGACCGGGTCAGGACGGGCGTCGTGTGACCGCCAGGACTCAGGCCACACTCGAAGCTGAGCAAACGCGGCTCAGGACGATCCACCCAGACCTCGATCGTGGTCATGGGTGCCAGGCCCTAGCGCAACCGTCATCCGGCTCGTACATGCGGTAATGGATCACGCCCCGCTCCTGGAGCGTGTAGGCCAACACCGCCTCCGCTCCGTAGGCCCACGCCAGCTCGCACAAAACCTCGATCTCACGCCTGGAGATGCTACCCCGGAGCTTGCACTGGATCAACAGGTCCTGACCGTTGTGACCGGGCTCCGGCCGCAGCCCCTCACGTCGCCGCAGGGCCACCAGGTCGTACGGAGACTTGCTGGCCGGGCTGCGCGTGACCAACCAGCCCTCCGCCTCCAGCTCCGACTGGACCCGGCGCTCGAACGCCGCGCCGCGCTGATAGGGAGTGCTCATGCCCGGCGGAACCAATAGCCACGAGAAAGATTGTCCCGGTGCCGCTGCATCCAGAACCCATGATCACGCAGCAGCATCTGCTTCTCCTCTACCCAGCGCGCGAACTTCCCGCCAGTGGCACTCGGCAACGCATCGAAGCCAACCCCGTGCTGATGCATGAAATCAACGATCTGACGAATTGAGTAAATAAACTCGCCGCCCTGGTTCTCCTGATCCCAAAGATCGACCAGAGCATTCATCCAGGGATCATTGGCGTTCAGGGCCTCGGCTCGCTGGGCGCGCTCTCGCTCGTAGAGGTCCCTGGCGTCGAGCCCCAGGCTGCTCAGCACCAGACCGACACTCGCGACTCGCCAGGGCGTAGCCTGCCTGACACGCTGCGGAGCCTCGGCGTAGTACCTGCATATCTGCTTGAAGACATACCCCCTTATCAGGGGCAACTGGGAGTCGATCACGTTTCGCAGAGAATCGGCGTCGAGGCGATCATCACCTTCCAGGCGCGGCTGACAGACGACGATGCGGCTGGCCAGGTCGCCCTTGTAGACGTCCCAATTGGTAGTGGTGATGATGATCGCGCGGCGCATGGCCACGAGCTCGACGTCGTCCGTCCAGAGTCTTCGCAAACTGACCACGTACTCCGTGACGAGCCTGGAGAGAACATCCTCCACGGCCGCCGGCAAGCTGGACACATTGTCCAGGAGCAACGCCGGACTCCTCTGCAAGGTACGAATGAGCTGTCGGTCATCGAGCTCGCGACGCGTCCCGGCGTCGATCTCCGGACAAGTCGGCTCGACCACGCCGAGGAGCGCGCGAGCGAGAGTCGATTTGCCCGTGTTGCCATACCCCCTCAGCAGCAGGATCGGCGTCTCCTGCCCCGTCAAGCAACAGATCATCCAGGCCAAGGCGAGATGCCTCTCCAGCTCGCTCAGGCCGAAGAGGTCGCAGAATCGATTCCAGGCGTGCTCGTCACCAGAAACATCCGCTCTCGCGGGCCGACGGGCGGGACCCGGGGCCAGCAGCTTGCCACTGGGGCAGTCCGGGATCACGTCGATGCCCTCGGCGGAGCAACAGTAGCAGTCCAGGCCGGCGTCAGGCCGCCAGTACATGGACTTCCCGTCCTGCCAGACGCGATAGTAGTCCATGACCGGTTCGGTGTAGAGCTTGTTGCGAGCCAGGTTGAGCGTCTCTTTGGCCTGCCGGTCCGTCGGCATATCGCCAGTGATCGCCTGCCACAAGGATGAGCAGTTGCTGACGTCCAGCTTGACCAGGTGCTCGGTCCCAGGCCAAACCACCGCGCCTGAATGCAATACGCAGAGCTGGCTGACCACGTCTCGGGGGGCAGGCTGCTTGCGGCCATTCTGGCGCAGGCCAGAGATGACCAAGGCCAGGTCCCCACCGGCCATGAGGAAGTCAGCCGCATCCCCCTTGCTCGGCAGCTTGAGGGTCTCTGGATCGATCAGGACGACCGGCTGCACATGACGTTCCAGGAGTCTCTTCCGCAGCAGACTCATCGCCTTGCGTCCGGGAGGGTCGTTGTCCGGCCAGAGCGCGACCATGGACGGCTGGACTTCGAGGATGCGCTTGGCCATGATCTCGACGGTCCCGTCGGCCATCAGGTCCTGTGTGGACCCGGCGGTGATGGCTTTGACGTGGTCGATGCACTGGCAGTTCAGTGCGTCAGCGGCCTTCTCGCCCTCGGTGACGATCACGAAGTCGCCGCGCTCCAACCCCATATCTCCGTAGAGGGGCCAGTACGTTGCTGGCCGTGTCCATTCGCCAGATGGCGCCTGGAACTTGAAGCCCTTGGGATGATGGGCGTACTCGATACGCCAGTGACGATGAGAGAGCTCTCCGTTCGGCCAATGGTAGGCATAGTTCCATCGGGCGAGCTCGACGCGGGGAAGACTGAGTGATTTCTTGTCGGAGTGTCCGTTGGATGGTACCTGTACGGCCAGAGCCTGAGCCACCTTGTCGAGTGGGATGGAGGACTGGGGGGAACAGACTCGGCAATGGAAGACGCCGACGTCGAGGTTGAGGCTGGCTGACCTGATCCGGTCGTCATGCAGTGGGCACTGGCAGTCGAGCCAGCGTTCTCCGGTCGAGCTCGTGCGTGTGCGGGCGGAGCGATTGGAGAGCTTGAGTCTGAGCTGGTCTACGAGATCGGGGCTGATGCCCACTCATTGGTTCCTCCTGGTTGTGTTCCCGAACCGCCGGTCCCGGCGGGGGAGCTGGTGGCCTTACCAGCTCCCCCCTCATTCGCTGGGAACACAGCGGAGGAGGTGATGGTAGCAGGCCAGTAGGGCTGATGTCAACAACTCGCCGGGTAGGTTAGCTCGGCCCTGGGCTGGCCGGGTCCTGGCGCGTCATGGGCACACCCGGGTGAGTTGTAGAGGTGACAGGTCGACCGCCAGTCTTTGCCACGGCCGTCGGCTCCCCCACCACATGTAGAAACTCCACTACTAGTAGTAGTATTCTTAAAAGTGGAGAAAAAAGAGTACCGCTGGCCTGTCATCTCGTCACCTCTCAACTCCATTCGTGATCTTGACAATTCTATTTTCCGGTTGTCACCGACTTGTCATTTTCTACGGCCTGAGCCCTCTCCATAGGAATTGGTACCGGACCATCGAGCTTAAAGCCACCAATTTCCAACACACCATTATTCAACGAGTCGGCATTGCCGATTGGTTGGACCATACGCCTGTTCCCAGGCAGGACAATGTGGCATTTTGTCCAGATTATGACAATACCGTATACGATATCTTAGTAATCTTAGTGACGAGTCCGTGACAAGCTACCATAATGTTATAGAGACTCTATCACTTACATATAGAGTATCGCACGGGTCAACTGGGGAAATCTTCAGAAAAAAAGTCGGCTCAAAGGGTTGACAGGCCGCTAGCTGATCCGATAGGATGGCGCCATCGCCTCGGACGGTGGGCCGGATCTCGGCCCTGGAGCTACCCGAGGCGGCGCGACGGACCGGTGGTGGAGGTGCCGACCGGGCGTAAGTGAAGAGTCAGCCAGTCCAGGGGACTGCCACGGCGTCGCTGCCGTAGGCCCTCTGGCCGAAAGCTATGACCCGGATCAGGTGTTCGGCCGAAAGCCCACCACCTATCAACGCCAGGACAGGGCTGTCCCGTTGGACAGCTCACAGCCTGGGGTCGCGTGAGACGCGCACGCGATCGGTAGTGAGGCATTGACAAGCCGCATCCTGTCTCCACTTCGGGGGACCGGCGGCCGGGTGATCCCCACTCGGCCCCCGGATAGGACGGCTCAGACGTCCCGTCTGGCCGTACCCTCTACCCAGGGAGCAAGCTGTGAAGAAGCTTACGAAGGCGCAAGCGGACAAGCTCATGGCCGCGTTTGACGAGCTGGACGACGTCCAGAACGTCACCGACGCGTTGAGCGAGCTGTGCACGGACGGTGAGTCCGAGGACCGCGAGGAGGACACGGAGCTGACGCAGAGCGCGTTGGCCGACTGGTTGGACGGAGTCCGCAAGGTCGTCGACGTGGCCGAGCAGATTGGCCTGAGGGTCTCGTGGTGACACGCATGTACTACGTGCAGACCGTTCCGTACGCCGCGCTCCAGTGCGACACGTTCGAGCTCGCGCTCACCGAGTGGCGTCAGAGAGCCGAGTCTCATCTGAGACTCGGTTGGACACTGCGTCGGCTACGGCGACGGCCCATGGCCCGCGACGGCCATCTACTGGAAGCCGAGTTCATGAACTCGGCTTCCTACCGCGTCCACAAGGTCACGGTGTACGCGTTCGGTTCGTGACAGGGTACGGACCGGGCGAAGGCCCGGTCCCGTCCTATCCGGGCATCCCAGTCCGGGAATACCTGAGGAGCAGAGACATGGACACGAGAGATCAGGTTCTCGTCGAGATCATCGTTGACGGCGTCGTCAAGTCGCAGTACCGGCTCGACCCGACCGGCGAGAGCGACGACGACGGCAACCCGTGCGTGGCTGCTTGCATCTTCGACGGCGCCAATGGTGACCCGTGCGGCCGCGTCATCCAGCTCGCCCGCGAGTGCGGGTGGGATGGCGACTGGTCAAATGATCCCGACCAGATCGACTGGGCCGACGACGACGCCCTCGACTGGCTGAATGAGCACCTGTCCGCCAGCAACGGCGAGGCGTACTCGTTCGGCTTCAGCGACGGCGACTTCTTCCTCGCCAACGACGCGTGGTGGTCGCTCGATTCGTAGCGCGGAGGACAGCGGTTCGATACCGCTGTAACGCGGCGGCACGGTTCCAAGCCCGTGCATTCTGGCCCGCGTTGGAGACGCTACTCGTGGAGGGGTAGGCCAGTGGCCTAAACGCCGCCAATACACTCCGCACACGCTGTCTGTTCTGCTAGAATGGACAGCGTTAGACCTGACCTACGAGGAGGACGGGCGCCGGCCCGGCGGATCGGGCCAACCCCAAGGAGCGAGACAGAATGCCAGCCAACACCGAAGAGACCGTCTTCGCGCGTGGCCTGCCGGCCTGGCACGGCACGGGCACGGTGCTGCCGGACGACGCCATGGACTTCGAGACCATCGCCAGGCACGTGCCGCAGATCGAGATGCCGGTGGAGCCCTGCCCGATCTACTACATCGCGGCTGACGGCAAGCCGGTCCGGATCGAGGACCAGGTGGCCAACGTGCGGGCTGACGGCACCTATCTGGGGGTTGTCGGCGAGGGTTACCGGGCTGTCCAGGGGCGGGAGGCGTTTGGCTTCCTGTCCGAGCTGCTGAGGCCCGGTGGCGACGGCCTGCGCGAGGTGATCGCGGACACGGCCGGGACCCTGGACGGCGGGCGCAAGATGTTCATCGCCTGTCGGGCCAGTCGGCAGTTCTACGTGGCCGGTCAGGACAGCGAGTCCCACACCGGGTACATGACCTTCCTGAACAGCTTCGACGGCAGCACCAGGGTGGGCGCGGTGGTCAGCACCGTCCGCACGGTCTGCGAGAACACCTTCAACGCCAACCTGTCGGGCCACAAGGCGGCCTACTGGTTCAGGCACACCGTCAGCGTCGGCGAGCGGATCGCGGAGGCGCGTCGGGCTCTGAGCGTGGCCGGGCGCTACTGGTCCGCCTACGAGGACCAGTGCAACAAGCTGGTTCGGGCCCCGCTGGCCAGCGCCGACTGGGATCGGCTCCTCGATCACCTGGTGGCCGACCCGAGCAAGCTTCAGGACAAGGCGCGGGCGCAGGCCAACGCGGAGCGCGAGCGCGAGGAGCTGACCCTCCTCTACGTCAACGCGCCGGACGTGCAGAACGTGCGGGGCACGGCCTACGCCGCGCTCCAGGCGTGCACGGCCTGGTCCGACCACTTCGTCCGGGGCCGACGTTCGGAGAAGTCGTCCATCGCGGAGAACAGGACGCGGCGCATCCTGCTCGATGCCAGCTTCAAGCAGAAGGCGTACGACGCCATCTGCGAGATGGCGGAGGTGAGGTAGATGAAGATCATCGTCGAGAGCGGTTTCGGGTTCAGCGGCTGCACGTACGAGGACGAGTTGGAGGTGTACGACACGGACGTCGTCTACCTCACGCCAGACGAGCTGGAGAACCTCCTCTATGATCAGGCACGGGATCTGGCCTCCCAGTATCTGGAGTACAACCTCTACCACGAGGATATTGGAGATCGGGGCTACGCGGATACCAAGCGGCCGGTGGCCAATGACGACGACTTCCGGCGGATCATCAACGAGGCGCGGGCGCGCGAGGGCCTGGAGCCGATCCAGTAGCGCGCGCATGTGAGGATGGGGTAGCGCAACGGGCGACCGTTGTGCTACCCTACCGAGACTGGACCTGTGGTTGATGGTCCAGACGCAGCGCGGCGGATACCGCGCATACCAAGGAGACAAGAATGATGCGCAAGGTGATCGTGGTGCTTCCGAGTGGTTGGGTGCTGGTTGGTGACACGGCGGAGGCCGGCGTGCCGTCGACGCTCGGCGACGCCAGCGTGATCAGGCGTTGGGACGCCGGCAAGGGGCTGGGGCACCTGGCGCAGGGAGGGCCGGCGGCGTCGAGTATGACGCTGAGCCCGTGCAATGGCGTGGTCACTCTGGGTCAGGTGCTGTTCACGATCGAGTGCGTCCCCGACGCCTGGGCCGTCGCAGCCGGCAATGCCTGACGGCGACGACGGCTACGGCGACGGCTACGTCGGCTACGGCGACGGCTACGGCTACGGCGGCTACGGCCACGGCGACGGCTACGGCGGCTACGGCTACGGTGATGATGCCTGACGGCTACATCGGCTACGGCGATGGCGGCTACGGCGATGGCTACGGCTTCGGCGACGGCTACGGCTACGACGACGGCGGCTACCGCTACGGCGACGGCTACGGCTACGGCTACGGCT